>Ga0180220_1000230_pt1 | contig 85250 bp, 78 predicted proteins | sample eDN5th37CBELigBY_FD_151335 | JGI IMG/M metagenome (GOLD analysis project Ga0180220, IMG submission 151335) | Enriched backyard soil microbial communities from Emeryville, California, USA - eDNA 5th pass 37_C BE-Lig BY (version 2) (version 2) | ecosystem: Environmental > Terrestrial > Soil >...
GCAATCGCAGGCAGGGCTTTGTGTTCAGCACCTTCCTCTACCGATATCGCAACCTGATCGAACGCTTCTTCGGAAAACTCAAACACGCCAGAGGCTTGGCCACCCGATACGACAAGCGAGCCGACAATTTCCTCGCCGCCATCAAGCTCTTCTCAGCACGCCTCTGGATCAACGCTTATGAGTCCACGGCCTAGCGGCTCAACCGATCATCATCAGGCTGGCGTTGCCGCCGGCAGCGGTCGTGTTGATCGAGGTAGAGACCTCCTCGAGCAGCCAGTCGGGATGATAGGCAAGACCCGGTCCTTCGTTGGCGGCGTGGAGCGAAACGATGGGGCCGGGAAGGGCAGTGAGCGCTGCTGCCGCCGCGGCGATGTGCGCCGCGTCGCCCTCGACCAGTGCGGCGCCGAATGGTCCCTCGCCGCCTGGTGAAAAGACAGCAGCGACACGCGAAGGGAGGCCGGCGGGCAAGTCCATGCCCTCTACGATGCCATGATTGCCCGTCGCGAGCACCGCCGCCATCTGTTCGAAGAGGCCGGTGCGTGTTACCGGGCGCATGAGGATGCGGCCGCGCGGGTGGAGGGCATAAATATTGCGTTCGCCGACCGGTCCGGGCAGCAGCAGTTCTGCGCCGAGCGCCGAGGCGCTCTCGTAGCGCCTGGCGACCGCCGCGGACTCGGCTTCGCCCTGCGCGCTCAGCCAATCGGCGAATTCGCCGAGCGGTGTGCCAAGATGTCCTGCGCGCGCTGCGAACACAGGCGGTACGCTCACGAGGCGGCCGAGATAGAGCGGGCCGCCCGCCTTGGGTCCGGTGCCCGAGAGACCGCAGCCACCGAATGGCTGGGTGCCGACGATGGCGCCGATGGTGTTCCGGTTGACGTAGCAATTACCGGCCCTCACCCGCGAGAGCACGTCGGCGATCGTCTTGTCGAGCCGTGTGTGGAGGCCGAATGTCAGTCCATATCCCGTCGCATTGATGGCGTCGATCACCTCGTCCAGCCGTTCGCGGCGATAGCGCAGGACGTGGAGAACGGGGCCGAAAACCTCGCGTTTGAGATCGGCTATCGACCCGATTTCGATGATCGTGGGCGGCACGAAGGTGCCGTGCGCAGCTTCGGCGGGGAGGGGCAATTGCTCGATCCGGTGGCCGAGGGAGCGCATCGCATCGATATGCGCTTCGATGTTCGCCTTCGCTTCGGCGGTGATGACGGGGCCGATGTCGACCGCGAGCCGATCGGGGCGGCCGAGCGCGAGCTCGGCGAGAGCGCCCTTCAGCATCACGAGGGTGCGCTCGGCGACATCCTCCTGCAGGCAAAGGACGCGAAGCGCCGAGCAACGCTGCCCGGCGCTATCGAAGGCGGAGGCGATCACGTCGCCAACGACCTGCTCGCCGAGCGCCGAGCTGTCGACGATCATTGCATTCTGCCCGCCCGTCTCGGCAATCAAGGGGATAGGCTTGCCCTCTGGCGACAGGCGCTTTGCCAATTCCGCCTGGATCAACCGCGCGACCTCGGTCGAACCGGTGAACATCACGCCTGCCGTCTGCGGCGCGGCGACCAGCGCTGCACCGATTGCGCCGTCGCCGGGAACCAGTTGCAGCGCGTCGGCTGGCACTCCCGCTTCGTGGAGAAGACGTACAGCCTCGGCGGCGATAAGCGGTGTTTCTTCTGCCGGCTTGGCAAGCACCGGGTTGCCCGCGACCAACGCCGCACAGACCTGGCCAGTGAAGATGGCGAGCGGGAAGTTCCATGGACTGATGCAGGTGATCGGCCCGAGCGGCGCTTGGCCGGGTCCGAAAGTCGCACGCGCCTGGGCGGCATAATAGCGCAGAAAATCGATCGCCTCGCGCACTTCCGAGATCGCATTGGGCAGCGACTTGCCTGCCTCGCGCACGATCAGTCCCAAAAGGATGGGCATGCGCGCCTGCATCGCATCGGCCGCGCGCTCGAGCATGGCGGCGCGCTCGGAAACCGGGACATTGCCCCAATGAGCCGCCGCCGCGCGCGCGGCGGCCGCCCGCGCGGCGGCGCTCGAGACTTCGACGACGGTCCCGACGCGGTCGCGGTGGTCGGCGGGATTGAGCACGGCACGCCCCGTGCCTTCGCCGCCCGCGGGGGCCGCGCGCCATTCGATTGCGGTACTTTCCGCAAGTGCTTGCGTGAGCTCGGCGAGCCGATGCTCGTTGCTAAGATCGATCCCGGCCGAATTGCAGCGGTCGGGGTAGAGGTCTGCGGGGTGCGCGATCTGGTCGTGCGGCGCACCGGGGCAGGGCATTGCACCAGCAACGATGGCCGGGTCGGCGATGAGATCGTCGACGGGCACCGCCGGATCGGCAATGCGGTTGACGAACGAGGAGTTGGCGCCGTTCTCGAGCAAACGGCGCACGAGATAGGCGAGCAGCGTCTCGTGAGTCCCAACGGGCGCATAGATACGGCAGGGCCGGTCGAGCTTCTTTGGCCCGACGACCTGCTCGTAAAGCGGTTCGCCCATGCCGTGAAGGCACTGAAACTCATATTGACCGATCGCGAAATCATCGCCGGCGAGGCGGTAAATGGTGGCGAGCGTCTGGGCATTATGCGTCGCGAACTGCGGGAAGACGGCGTCGGTCGCACCGAGCAGCTTTCTTGCGCAGGCAATATAGGCGACGTCGGTGTGAACCTTGCGCGTGTAAACCGGGAAGCCTTCGAGGCCATCGACTTGCGCGCGCTTGATCTCGGCGTCCCAGTAGGCGCCCTTGACGAGCCGCACCATGATCCGGCGCCCTGCCCGGCGAGCAAGATCAACAATCCAGTCGATCACGAAGGGACAGCGCTTGCCATAAGCCTGGACGACGAAGCCAAGACCGTCCCAGCCCGAAAGATCGGGGTCGAGCGCAAGGGTCTCCAGAAGATCGAGCGAGAGCTCGAGCCGGTCGGCCTCTTCGGCGTCGATGTTGAAGCCGATGTCAAAGCGCTTCGCCTGAAGGGCGAGGGCCTTTACCCGCGGCAGAAGTTCGCCCGTGACGCGGTCCGCCTGAGCGCGCGAATAGCGCGGATGGAGCGCCGACAGCTTGATCGAGATGCCGGGGCCAGCATAGATGCCGCGTCCCGCCGACGCCTTCCCGATCGCGCCGATGGCGCGCTGATAATCGTCATAATAGCGGTTTGCATCGGCCATCGTCGTCGCGGCTTCGCCCAGCATGTCATAGCTGTAGGCAAATCCCTTGGCTTCCATGGCGCGCGCGCGCTTCAGGGCCTCGGCGATGGTTTCGCCGGTGACAAACTGTTCGCCCATCAACCGCATGGCAAGGTCGACGCCGCGGCGGATCACGGGTTCGCCGGCGCGGGCGACAAGCCGCGCGAGCGCAGCGCCGAGACCGCGGTCGTCGACGCTGCCGACGAGCCTGCCCGTCACAACGAGGCCCCAGGTTGCGGCGTTGACGAACAGCGAGCGGCCATCACCAAGATGCGAGCTCCAGTCGCCATCGGCAATCTTGTCGCGGATCAGCGCATCACGCGTTGCATCGTCGGGGATGCGCAGCAGCGCTTCGGCGAGGCACATCAGGGCGACGCCTTCCTCGCTCGATAGCGAATATTCCTGCACCAGCGCCTCGACCCCGCTCCCCTTTCGGTTGGTGCGAAGCGCCGTGACGAGCCGGCGCGCGGTTTCGCGGATGTCGGCGCGGAGCGGTTCGGGGAGCGTTGCGGCCTCGAGCAGCGGCGCAAGCGCGTCGGCCTCATCCCGGCGATAGGCCGCCGTGATCGCATCGCGCAGCGGCGTCGCGGGGCGGATCGGGGGTGCGAAGTCGGCAAAGATCGGCATGGAGTGATTTTACTATGATTGCGAGCGCCGCAATGCCTTTTGATGTGGCATATGGAAGTCAGATTCGCTTATATTCTGGACTCTACTGGTCAAAAGGACGGATTATGGCCGAAAAGGCAGGAGAATTGGATGAGTTCGATCGCAAAATGCTGGCAATTCTGCGCGATGAGGGGCGGATCACGGTCACCGATCTCGCCGAACGGGTGGGATTATCGAAAACGCCGTGCCAGGTCCGGCTTCGGCGGTTGATCGCAAGCGGCGTGATCCGGGGCTTCCGGGCGGCCATTGATCCGGTGAAGATCGGCATGGATCATGTTGCCTTCGCCGAGGTCAAGCTCAGCGACACGCGCGAGGCGGCGCTCAAGGAATTCAACGCAGCTGTGCGCCGCATTCCCGAGGTCGAGGAGTGCCACATGATCGCGAGCAGCTTTGACTATCTGCTGAAGGTGCGCACGGCCAATATCAACCGCTACCGGGTCGTGCTCGGCGAACGCATATCGAGCCTGCCGTACGTCGCGAGCACCTCTACCTTCGTTGCGATGGAGACGGTGAAGGACAGCTGGAGCTGAGCCTTATTCGGCCTCGGTGCTGAGCCCGAGCTCGGGGATGCCAATCGAGCGGCGGCCGCCAAAGTCGGAGCGGACCACGACGGCACCCTGCCGCTCCATATATTCGACCAGTCGGCGGACCCGGCCGGGTGAGCGAGTGCCATAGGCGCGGCCGAGCGCGTCGTCGTCGGGGCAGGGGAGCCCCTCGGCTGCGGCGCGTGCAATCAGTACGAAGGGGGCAAGCATGTCGTCTGGAAGCCGGGCAGCTGCGCCCAATATTTCCTGCCAGCGGGGCTCGGCAGGGTCGAAGATGCCGCCCTTGGCGAGCGCGAAGCGGCGGCGGAAGGCCGCGAGGTCGAGCGGCACGCGCGCGAGCCGTTGCATCCGGCAGCGCACCGAGAAATCCTGATAGAGAAAGCTCTCGGGATGAAAAGCGCAATCAGGGTCGGCGAGCATTTCGCGCAGGGCCGCCGCGACAGCGTCCTCGACATCGGCGGCGTCCACCTCGGGGGCTTCGGGGGCTGGCGTCGCAGCGCGGACGGGTCTGTCGTCGCCCTCGCTGATCCGGCGGAGGAGTTCGCCGGCGGCTACGGGGGGAGGCGCCCGAGGAGGCGATGGGGGCGGGGCGGTTTCCATCGCGGCAAACAGCATCGAGCGCATGTCGTTGGGTTCCGCCTCGGGAAGCGGCAAAAGCCCGTGCGTTCCGCCGCGCGAATGCGTTTGCGTTGTGCCGATGCGTACCGACACGGGACGACGCGAGATGGCAGGACCGAGGCCGAGGAAGCTGCCGCGTTCAAGGTCGCGGATCTGCTCCGCCTGCCGCCGCTCCATGCCGAGCAGATCGGCGGCGCGCGCCATGTCGATGTCGAGAAAGGTGCGGCCCATCAGGAAATTGCTCGCCTCGGCCGCGACATTCTTGGCAAGCTTGGCAAGGCGCTGGGTTGCGATGGCACCGGCGAGGCCGCGCTTGCGCCCACGGCACATCAGGTTGGTCATCGCGGCGAGGCTCGCGCGCCTTACCGCGTCGGATACATCGCCCGAGGCGCTCGGCGCGAACATCTGGGCTTCGTCGACCACGACCAGCGCGGGGAACCAGTGCTCGCGCGGTGCGTCGAACAGCGCGTTCAAGAAAGCCGCAGCGCAGCTCATCTGCGCCTCTATGTCGAGCGCGTCGAGACTGAGAATGATCGAGGCACGATGCTCGCGAATGCGCGCACCCATTGTCGCGATCTCGCGCTCGTTATAATCGCCCGCGTTGATCACGACGTGATTGTAAGCATCTGAAAGCGTGACGAAATCGCCTTCGGGATCGATTACGACCTGCTGGACAAGCCCTGCGCTTTCCTCGAGCAGCCGTCGTAGCAGGTGCGACTTGCCCGACCCCGAATTGCCCTGGACAAGCAGACGGGTTGCAAGCAGTTCCTGCACATTGACGTGCACCGGCCGTCCGGCGCCATCGGTTCCGATTTCGATGCTGCTGTTCACGCCGCCGCCCTACCGACGCGCCCGCGCCTTGACAACCGGAGGGTGGCAGCCTTCGGTCCGGATCACCCCGGACTGGCAAGGAAGACGAAGGCGATGGATTTTGACGACCAGCTCAGGCGCTATTTTGGGACGGCGGATCTCGCCGCTATCCATCCGGAAGCCCTCGCTGCAGGGACCGAGCGAATGCGTGTCGATCTCGGACTGGAGACAAATAGCGGCCGCCGCTTTGCGCTCTGGTCGCTGCTCTACATGCTCGGCGCCGCGCCGGATCTCGACATCGCGTTCAAGGAGGCGAGTGAACGCGATGCGGCGCGCGACTTCATGGACATGATCGACCGGAGCGGGGAGGGGTAGAAGCTTCGCGTGCAGGACCGGGCGCGGCGGCGGCGCAGGCCCTGCTGGCTTGCCTGGCGCCGCGCACCGCTTCACCGACCAGGATCAACGTGGGGGCGCCGGGGGCAAGCGAACGGACGGCAAGACCAAGGAGGTCGAGCCGGGTCACGACCTGCTGTTCGTCGGCGCGGCTGACGTTGCATGCGGCGATCACGGGCGTTGAGCCAGGCAAGCCTGCTGCAATAAGCTGCCGGGTGATTTCGGGCGCGGCGTCGCGTCCCATGTAGAAAGCGAGCGTCGAGCTGTCGGCTGCGAGCGCATTCCAATCTGGGCCCAGTGCCGCGCCGTGGCGGCTGTGCGCGGTGACAAAGCGCACGCCAGGCGCAACGCCGCGCAGCGACAGCGATACCCCCGCCGACGCGGCGGCGGCACTCGCAGCGGTGACGCCAGGACAAATACGGACATTGTGCCCCGCTGCGCTGAGTGCGCCGATCTCTTCGGCCGAGCGTCCGAAGAGCGACGGATCGCCGCCTTTCAGTCGCACAACGCGCCGTCCCGCGCCTGCGGCCGCAACGAGCAACGCGTCGATCGTCTGCTGGTCCTTCGAGTGGCGCCCTGATCTCTTGCCGACGCTCACCCGCTCGGCTTGCGGCGGGATCAAGGCAAGCACTTCGGGGCTGACGAGCGCGTCGTAGAAGACGATGTCGGCCGCAGCGATCAGCCGGACCGCCTTCATCGTCAGCAGTTCAGGGTCGCCGGGGCCCGCCCCGACGAGCCACACCATCCCGGGGGCGAAATCATCATGCGGCATGGCTCTTCTCCTCGGCAATGATGCGCGCGAGCGCGGGGCGGCACGAACCGCAATTGGTGCCGGCGCGCAGTGCGGTCCCGATCGCGGCGACGTCGGTGAGGCCTTGATCGCGGATCGCGGCGACGATTGTCGTCATCCCGACATCGAAGCAGACGCAGACGAGCGGACCCCGGTCGGCTTGCGCACCCGGCGCGCGTCCGGCGAGCAGCGTGGGCGCGACCGCGGGAGCGGCAAGCTGCGCGATCAGCCAGTCGCGTGGCGGGAGTTCGCCGCTTCGCGTCACGAACAAGGCGCCGGCAAGGCGCCCGTTCGCGACGATCGCGATGCGCCGCGTCCCGCGCGCAGGGTCCTGCGCCTCGATCCGTTCGCCGCGCGGTAGAAGTACCTCGATACACTGGAGATCCTCGTCGCCTGCGAGCTCCCAGAGCACCCCTGCGGGAACCGCTACGCGGGTCGCCCAGAGACACGCCGGTCGATCAGCGAGCTCCTCGGCAAGGAGCAGAAAGCCGCGCCATAGCGGCGTGACGGGAGCGATGGACGCAGGCGTGCGCTTGAATCCCGGTTGGCCCGAGACAGGATCGACGAGCGGGCGGGGCAGCAGCCCGGTTCTTCCGCCGCTCGCGGTGCGATCGGTCCAGTGGATCGGCACGAACATCTCGCCCATGCGCTGGCCTTCGGAATAGGCGACGCGGTAGACGCTTTCCCCCTGCGGGGTGTCGACCCTCGCCAGCCCCCCGTTGCTGAGCCCGAGCCGAGCGCCATCGCATGGGTGCACCTCGACCAGTGGCTCTTCGCGATGTCGCGCCAATTTGGGGGCGAGCCCCGTGCGCGTCATGCTGTGCCATTGGTCGCGGTAACGCCCCGTATTGAGCGTGAGCGGCCATTTGACGAGGGGATCCGGAAGCGGCTTCTGCGTGACCCAAATCAGTCGTGCGCGGCCGTCCTCGGTCGAAAAACGCCCGTCTGCATAGGGGCGGTCGCCGCCCCAGCGAAAAGGAAGCATCGCGTCATAGGCGGCGTTTCCGCCCTGCGCGGCACCGGGCAGCGCAAAGCGGCGCGCGCCTTCATTCTCGTAGGTTGAAAGGCGGCAATGCTCGCGCCAGATGTCGGCAGGCCGGTCATAGGCGAAAGCGGTTTTCCAACCCATGCGGCGCGCGACTTCCTTGACGATCCACCAGTCGGGCCGTGCCTCGCCGGGGAGAGGAAAGAGCGCGCGCTGACGGCTGATCGTGCGGTCCGAATTGGTGACGGTTCCGTCCTTCTCACCCCACGCAGCAGCCGGAAGGCGCACGCGTGCAAAGGCGGTGGTGTCCGTCTTCTCGATCACATCGCTGACGACGATGAAGGGGCAGGCTTCGAGCGCTTCGCGCACGCGGTTGGCATCGGGCATCGAGACGGCGGGGTTGGTCGCCATGACCCAGAGCGCCTTGATCCGGCCTTCGCCAACCGCGCGGAACATGTCGACGGCCTTAAGGCCCGGCTTCTCGGCCATGGTCGGCGCCGCCCAGAAGCGCTGGACGCTGGCGCGGCTCTCTGCTGTGAAATCCCGGTGCGCAGCGAGTGTCGAGGCGAGCCCTCCGACCTCGCGACCGCCCATCGCGTTGGGCTGGCCGGTGATCGAGAAGGGGGCAGCACCCGGTTTGCCGATCCGGCCTGTCGCGAGGTGGAGGTTGGTGATCGCATTGACCTGGTCGGTTCCCGCGGTCGATTGGTTGATCCCCTGGCTGAAAAGCGTGACGGTGCGCGGCGTCGCGGCGAAGAGCTCATAGAAATGCCTGAGATCCGCGGCGGCGACGTCGCAGATGCGCGCTGCCGACCACAGGTCATTTCCCTCTCCAAGTCGATCCCAAAACTCCTCCGGTACCGCAACATGCGCGCCGAGATAGGCCTCGTCGACGATGCCCGTCTCGCGGCAATATTGGAGAAGTCCGTTCATCAAGGCGACGTCGCTGCCGGGCCGGATCGCGAGGTGGAGGTCGGCTTCTTCGGCGGTTTCGGTGCGGCGCGGGTCGATCACGACAAGCTTCGCGCCCGCCTCGCAGCGCGCACGGATGCGCTGGTAGACGATCGGGTGACACCAGGCGGTGTTCGATCCCACCAGAATGAACAGGTCGGCCGCGTCGAGATCGTCGTAGGTCGCCGGGACGACATCCTCCCCGAAGGCGCGCATGTGACCCGCGACCGCGCTCGACATGCACAGGCGTGAGTTGGTGTCGATGTTTGCGCTGCCGATGAAGCCCTTCATCAGCTTGTTCGCGACATAATAATCCTCGGTCAGAAGCTGACCCGAGACGTAGAAAGCAACGCTGCCCGGCCCGTGGCGGGCAATGGTTTCCTTGAAACGTCTGGCAACAAGATCGAGCGCCTTGTCCCAGCTCGCACGGCGACCTGCGATCGTCGGATAAAGGAGGCGGCCTTCAAGCCCGACCGTCTCCCCCAGATGCGTGCCCTTCGAGCAGAGGCGACCGCGGTTCGCAGGATGGTCGGGGTCACCGACGATCTCGACGCTGCGCGCGCCCGCCACCCTCGCACGGATGCCGCAGCCGACACCGCAATAGGCGCAGGTGGTGCGGATCGCCTCTGCCATCAAGCAGCCGCCATCAGCGTGCTCGCGCGGCAAAGGAGGACGCGGCCGCCATCGATCTTGACGGGCACGGTCGGTGTGCACCCCCTGTCGTCGCCCAGCGCCTCGCCCGTCGCGAGGCTGATCCGCCAGTTGTGGAGCGGACAGGCGACCGCCCCCCCGTGTACGATGCCCTGGCTGAGGCGCCCGTGCTTGTGCGGGCAGCGGTCGCGAAGCGCGAATATCTTGCCCTCCGCCGTGCGGAAAAGCGCGATATCATCGCCGCCTTCGACCTGTACGGTGCGGCTGCCGCGCACGGGGATCTGGTCTACCCAGCCGATATCGAGCCATTCTGCGGTGCTCATGCCAACTCCTCCTGCGGTGTGAAGCGCGCCATTGGCGCATGATGTTCGGCCTCGGCGCCCTCAGCACGCTGCGCCCAGGGGTCTCCCTGCGAGAAGCTCTGCGAGACGAGGAAGCGGGCGCGCAGCGCTTCACGGCCAGCGTCGTCTTCGACGATGCGCGCCTTGACATAATCGAGACCCACACGTTCGATCCACGGCGCGGTGCGCTCAAGATAGCCGGCTTCCTCGCGGTAGAGCTGGATGAAGGCGGCGCAATAATCCATCGCTTCCTGTTCGCTCCCAACCTTGCACAGCAGGTCGGTCGCGCGGACATGGATGCCGCCGTTTCCGCCGACATGGAGCTCGTAGCCGCTGTCGACGCAGACAATTCCAAAATCCTTGATCGTCGCCTCGGCGCAGTTGCGCGGACAGCCCGAGACCGCGATCTTGAACTTGTGCGGCATCCAGCTGCCCCAGCTCATCCGCTCGATCTTGACGCCGAGCCCCGTGGAATCCTGCGTTCCAAAGCGGCACCATTCGGATCCCACGCAGGTCTTAACCGTCCGCAGCGCCTTGCCATAGGCGTGACCTGAGACCATTCCGGCAGCATTGAGATCCGCCCAGACCGCCGGCAGATCCTCTTTCTTGATCCCGAATATGTCGAGCCGCTGGCCGCCGGTCACCTTGACCATCGGGGCATTGAATTTCTCGACCACGTCTGCGATCGCGCGCAGCTCGGCGGGGCTCGTGATCCCGCCCCACATGCGCGGGACGACCGAGTAGGTGCCGTCCTTCTGGATATTGGCATGGAGCCGTTCGTTGACGAAGCGGCTCTGCTGGTCGTCCTGATATTCGCCAGGGAGCGCGCAAAGCAGATAGTAATTGAGTGCAGGGCGGCAGGAGGAGCAGCCGTCGGGCGTCGCCCAGTGCAACTTCTGCATGACCTCGGGGATCGAGCGCATGCCTTGCGCGATGATCTCGCGGCGGACATCGTCGTGGCCGAAGCTTGTGCATTTGCACAAAGTCTTCGGTCCCGATCGCACCTCATCGCCCAAGGTCAAGGCGAGCAGAGTTTCGACAAGACCGGTGCATGACCCGCAGCTTGCCGATGCCTTGCAACTGCTCCGCACCGCGTCGAGGCTGTGTGCTCCCTTGGCAATGGACGAGACTACCTGCCCCTTTGTCACGCCGTTGCAGCCGCAGATTTCCGCGTCATCGGAAAGCGCTGCAACGGCGGCCTTAGGGTCCGCCCGCCCACCTCCGGAGGCGAAGGCCTGGCCGAAGATCAATATGTCGCGAAGCGCCGAGACATCTTCCTGGGTCTTGAGAAGATCGAAATACCAGTTCCCGTCGGCGGTGTCTCCGTAGAGAACGGCGCCCACGACGCGATCGTCCCGAAGCACCACGCGCTTGTAGACCCCGCGGCTGGCATCGCGCAGGACGATGTCCTCGCACTCGTCGCCGCCTGAGAAATCGCCCGCCGAGAAGACGTCGATCCCCGAGACTTTCAGCTTGGTCGACGTCACCGAGCCGCGATAGCCCGTGGGCTTGTCGACCAGGCCATCGGCAAGGCTCCGGCACATGTCCCAGAGCGGCGCAACGAGGCCGTAGACCTGTCCGTCATGTTCAACGCATTCGCCCACCGCCAGAACCGCCGGATCGCTGGTCACCATATGGTCGTCGACCTGAATGCCGCGCCCCACGGCAAGGCCCGCGTCACGGGCGAGCTGGGTCGAAGGGCGGATGCCGACTGCCATCACGACGAGATCGGCCGGGATAAGCGTTCCGTCCTTGAGCTTCACGCCTTCGACCTTCATCTCCCCGACGATCTCGGCGGTGTCGGCGCCGGTCAGTATCGTCTGGCCGCGCGCCTCCAGCGCCTGCTTGAGGAGCCACCCTGCCGCCTCGTCGAGCTGCCGCTCCATCAGCGTCGGCATCAGGTGAAGGACGGTGACCTTCATGCCCCGCAAGGAAAGCCCGTGCGCCGCTTCAAGTCCAAGCAGCCCGCCCCCGATGACCACCGCCGCGCCGCCGCCCTTCTTCTTGCCGGCGTCGGCGGCTGCAAGCATTGCGTTGACATCGTCCATGTCGCGGAAGGCGATGACGCCGGGAAGATCCTTGCCTGGCACCGGAATGATGAAGGGGTCAGAGCCGGTCGCGATCAGCAGCCGGTCGTACCGCTCGACCAGCCCGCTGCGCGTCGTCACCGTCCTTGCCGCGCGGTCAATCGCGACCACCGGATCGCCTGCAACCAGCGCGATTGCGTTCGACGCATACCAGTCGGCGTCGTTGATGATGATATCGCCGAACTCCTTCTCCCCAGCGAGGACCGGGGAGAGCATGATACGGTTGTAATTGACCCGCGGCTCGGCGCCGAAAATCGTGATACGAAAGCGGGAAGGGTCGCGGGCGAGCAGCTCCTCGACCGCACGGCATCCCGCCATGCCGTTGCCGATCACCACAAGATGCTCGCGCGTGTCGCTCTCCGCCGTGATTGGGCGATGTTCCATCAGATTATCCAGTCCAGTTGGAGCCAAAATTTGTTCGTATCGGCGGCAAAGCCGTCGGCGCGGTAGCGGGCGAAGCGAAGAGACGCGGTGGATCTGCCGAGCGTCGCGCCCGCGAACAGGTCTATCTCCTCGCCATAGGAACGGCTCGCCCGATCGCTGCGATAGTCGTGATAAACCGCCTGGAGCGTGACGGCCTTGAGCGGGCCGATCGCTTTCCAGCTCCAGCCCGCACTCGCGTAGAGGTCGCGCACGCCATCGGGCGGCGTGACCAGGAATTTGTCCGCCCACCCCTGGAATTTGAACCCGGTTGCAAGCGGGGTCTGGAAACTGGTGAGCGGGGCCCCGTCGCTCGCGCCCATCACTTCATATCCGGCGCCAACCCGCGGGCCGCCGAGATCGACCCCGACGTCGACCAGATAATAATCGGCCGCGTATCGATTGGGATTTCGGTGCCAGTCCGACTGGCGCGCATAGGAAAATTGATAGGCGATTTTTGCCGCGCCGAGCTTTTGCCTTCCCTCGAGCCGCGCGCCATAGCTCTGGCTCGATAGTTGGAAATCCTGCACCGCGGGCTCGTCCTGATCCACAAGATAGGCAAAAGCGGTGAGCTTTCCGAGCGGTGTCGCGACGCCAAGCGTGCCAAACAGATTGTCGCCCGACACCGCCTGCGGCCGCGCACCGGTGCCGTCGATGCCCCAGATCGTGCGGACGCTCCACGCATAGGCGATGTGTGCCGTTACACCTTGCGCAGGTGCGATTTCGGCGCGCACTGCGTCGAAGCTCTGGCTGTTTTGGCGAAAGCTGACCGAACCGACGAAACGCTCATCATCGAAGGCCAGCCGCTGGCGTCCGGCCGTGATCACGACGCCGGGCGCAGCATAGCGAAGCTGCGCGCGGCTAAGGGCGATGTTTTCGGGGTCTGCAATCAGCGGGGTTGCGGGCGACCCCCCAAGGCCGCTGAAATAATCATCGATGATCGCGAGATTGCCCTGGCCCTCGATCAGGGCCGACCAGCGATCGGCTTTCGCCGCGACCCCGGCCCGGACGCGCAGCGTCAGCGCGTCGGCTCCCGCGAAACCCTGCTGATCGACGCTTTCATAGCGCAAACGGGCCTCGCCGAGCGGGGAAAGCACGATGTCCTGTGCGCAGAGCGTGGTCGGCATCAGCGCGGGAAGAAGAAAGAAGGCGCGCACCATGTCAGATCCGCACGCCCTCGGGTGCACTCCAGGTGGTCCGCCACTGCTTCTTGACGAACATCAGCGCGGCGAGGGCGGCCACAGCGAGCCCGGCAAAGATATAAAATCCAGGGGCAAAGCTGCCTGTCCACTGTTTGGCGAAACCGAGAGAGGAGGCGAGGTAGAAGCCGCCGACGCCTCCTGCCATACCGACAAGCCCGGTCATCACGCCGATTTCATCGGAAAAGCGCTGGGGAACCAGCTGGAAGACCGATCCGTTGCCGGTGCCAAGCGCGAGCATCGCAATAACGAACAGAGCGAGCGCGGCGGGCAGGCTTGCAGCCTGGGGCACGCCTGCGAGCGCGAGCGCCGCTACCACATAGACAATCATGAGCGCACGCACGCCGCCGATCCGGTCGGCCAACGCGCCGCCCAATGGCCGTACGAGCGACCCTGCAAAGACGCAGCCCGCGGTGCAATAGCCCGCAATCACAGGAGTCAGGTGAAACTGGTCGGTAAAATAGATGGTCAAGGAGGCGGCGAGCCCGACGAAACCCCCGAACGTTACCGAATAAAAGGCCATCAGCCACCAGGCGTCGGCGGACTTGAGCGGCTCGAAATAATCGATCAGCTTCTTGGGCGCGGGGCTATGGGGGGCGTCCTTCGCCATGAAGAGATAGGCGACGAAAACGACCGTGAGCGGGATGCAGGCAAGGCCGAGAACGGCATTCCATCCGAACAGCTTTGCAAGACCGGGTGCAAAAAGAGCAGCGAGCACCGTCCCTGAGTTGCCCATGCCGGCAAGCCCCATCGCCTTGCCCTGGTGTTCGGGTGGGTACCAGCGGCTTGCCAGCGGCAGCGCGATCGCAAAGCTCGCCCCCGCAAAGCCGAGGACAACGCCGAGCGCGAGCGTTCCTGCAAAGCTCGATACTCCCATCATCCACGCGGTCAGGAGCCCGGCGATGACGATCGCCTGGCTGATCGCGCCCGAGAGCTTGGGGCCGATGCGATCGACGAGCAGGCCATTGCTGACGCGCAAAATCGCACCCGCGAGCGTCGGGACGGCGACCATCAATCCCTTTTGGGCTGGCGTGAGCCCCAGATCCTCGGAGATTGCAGGCGCGAGCGGCCCGAGGATGACCCACACCATGAAGGCGAGGTCGAAATAGAGAAAGGCTGCGACCAATGTCGGCCAATGTCCGCTCGACCAGAAGCTTGATTGTTCCTTCGTCATCGTCCGTCCCCTTTTGCGACGGGCAATAAAAAAGCCGCCAGGACGGCGGCCACATGCGGCGCATCCTGACGGCTTCATTGCCTCTTGGAGTGCGGGAAAAAGGCTCCCCGCCTGCCGCGCGGGCCAGCCCCCTCGTTGGAGCGGCGCCGCTGTGATCTCGGCCCGGCAGCCTTGCCGGGTGACGTCAAATTGCCTGATTCGTCTCGTGTGCGCAAGCGGTTATTTTGCAGTGCAACATTTTCGCCATACGCGGTCTTGGAAGACTTCCCTCACGGAAGGCTTGCAAGATATCCTGCAATATCCTCCGGGTCGAAGGCGCGGCGATCGAAGAAGCGATCGGCGCCGAGGAGCAGGCGGCCTTGCGTCGAGCCGGCGCCGATCGGGGCATCGAGACCGCCTTCGAGCTTCGAACTGGCTCCCGGCAGGGGCGCGCCTGAACCCGCGAGCGCTGCCCGGTAGATGTCGGGACGAAAAACCTCTGCCGCGGTCGCCGCGTCGGCAGGCGAGAAGCCGATTTTGTCCCAGCGCACCATTTGCGAATAGAGCCACGCCGCCTGGCTGCGCCAGGGAAAATTGGCAGCCTCGCGATATTGGAACATGAAATCGGGGTACGCGACCGGCGCGCCGCCGGGAACGACGCGGATACGGTCGGTGATGGCCCGTTCGATCGCGTCCTGCGGGGCGTCGAGATAGGCGGGGCGCGCGAGGATGGCGGCGCTCTCGGCGGCGCTCGCAGGCTCCACGAAATGCGCGGCCGCCGCATGGAGCGCGCGCAGCAACGCCTCGACCGCATCGCGGCGCGCTTCGATGACATCGCTGCGAACGGCGAGCACTTTTTCGACCCCGCGGCGCCAGATCTGCGCGGTCGCGAGCGCGATATGCCCGACGCCGCGATCAACCGCGATGGCGTTCCACGGCTCCCCGACGCAGATGCCGTCGACCTCGCCGGCAGCCAGCGCATCGGCGGCAAAGGGGGGACTGGTCACCGTGATTTCGACGTCACTGTCGGGCTGGATGCCGACCCCGGCAAGCCAGTAGCGAAGCATATAATTATGGCTGGAATAACGATGGACGACACCAAAACGCAAAGGGCGGCCCGCCGCCTTGCGTGCCGCTGCCGCCTCGCGCAGCGCCGCGCCGAGCGCTGCGGGATCGCCCAGACCATCGCCGAGCCCCACCTCGGCAGCAAGCGCGGTCGAGAAGGTCACGGCATTGCCGTTCAGTCCAAGTACGAAGGGGACCGCAAGCGGCACCGCGGGCCGGTCGCGACCGAGCGCGGTCGCGATCGCCAGCGGAGCGATCAGGTGCGCAGCGTCAGTGTGCCCGTAGAGCAATCGGTCGCGCACCGTCGCCCAGGTCATGTCACGAATGAATTCAATTTCGACGCCTTCGCGCGCGGCAAAGCCCAGTTCATGCGCGAGAATCGGCAGCGCGGCGTCGACCAGCGGCAAAAAGCCGATGCGAAAGCGTTCGGCGCTCACTCCATATCTCCCAAAAGCGCGTCGCTCGTCACGATCGCCTCGGCGATTTCGGCGATCCGGCGGTTGGTTCGCATCGCCTGTCCGCGCAGCAGTGCATAGGCGGCAGGTTCGTCGATTCCCCGCCGTTTCATCAAGATCGCCTTGGCCCGGTCGATGGTCCCGCGTTCGGCGAGGGCATTTTTCGCTTCGTCGAGCTCCCGCTGGAGCCGTGAAAAGGCCTGGAAGCGCCGCACCGCGAGATCGACCACCGGTTTGATCCGCTGTTTCGAGAGCCCATCGACGACATAGGCCGAGACGCCCGCGTCGATCGCGGCGCCCGTCGCTTCGGCATCGCTCTGGTCGACAAACATTGCGATCGGGCGCGCGAGCGCGCGCGACATGGCGAAGAAATCCTCGAGCAGGTCTCGGCTCGGGTTTTCCAGGTTGATCAGGACCACTTCGGGGCGCGCGGCCTCGACCTGCGCGACGATCGGCCCCTTGGGGTCGATGAGAATGAGATCATCGAGGCCCGCCTCGCGCAGACCGTCCGAAATGATCGCAGCGCGCGTTGTGCTGGTGTCGATGATCGCGATCCGCATGTCCCGCGCCATACGTTGCGCCGGCTGGCTTCGCCAGTCCCTTGAAGTGGAACCCAAAGAAGGGGCGATTTGCGGTCGATCTTGGGATAGACCAGTCCCCGCGGGCGATCGGTCCGCGCCTGATGCGAGGTGCAGGTGGAAGAGGGCAAGCCCCGAACGTCTGAGCGCGACTCGATTGCGCTGCCCGTGCAGCGCGTCGGCCTCGGTGAACCCGGTGACGCGGCGCTTACCCGGGCGGTGCCGATCGAGGCGCCGGTGTCGATCGAGGTTTCGGGGATCGGATATGCCGTCATGATGGCGACTCCGACCGACCTTGAGGATTTTGGGCTCGGCTTTGCCATGAGCGAGGGGCTCGTCGATGGCCCCGATCAGGTGCGCGGCATCGACGTGCACGCCATCGAGGGCGGCTGGGCGCTGCGCATCTGGCTGCCGCCCGAGCGCAGCGCGCGAGCGCTCGAACGGGCACGAAAGCGCGTGAGCGAGAGCAGCTGCGGCCTGTGCGGCATGGAGAATATCGAGGAGGTGCTGCGCCCTCTTCCCCAGGTCACGGGGCAAATCGCGGTCGGTCGCGAGGCGCTCGCCGCGGCACTGGCAGCGCTTGGCGAGCATCAGCCGCTCGCGCGCGAGACGGGGGCGGTGCACGCGGCCGCCTTCTGCTCGCCCGCCGGCGAGATTCGGATCGCGCGCGAGGACGTCGGGCGGCACAACGCGCTCGACAAGCTGATCGGGGCGCTCGCCCGCGCGGCTGTCGACCCCGCGAGCGGCTTTATCCTGCTCTCCGCGCGCTGCAGCTATGAACTTGTCGAAAAGACGGTCCTCGCCGGCTGCCCGATGCTTGTCACCATCTCGGCGCCCACGAGTCTCGCGGCCGAGCGTGCGGCTGCTGCCGGGCTGACGCTGGTGACGCTCGCCCGGCCTGATTCCGCCCTGTTGGTGAGCGGGACGCTCGCCGCAGACCAATGCGCAGGGTCTCGCTGATATCGGGGCTGTGCTAGGTCGCAGCGATGACCCGGACCGGGATCGACTTGGCGGCCGGCGTGCCGCTCACCGGGTCGCAGTGATCGAGCGGGAGGAGCGGATTGAGTTCAGGATAATAGCCCGCAACCGCGCCGCGCGACATCGGATAGTCGATGATCGTCAACCCCTCGACCCGCCGAACGATCGCATCGTCGCTGATTGTCTCGAGCGTAACGCGCGCGCCCGCTTCAAGCCCGCGCGCTTCGCGATCGGCGGCATTCATGAATAGGATCATCCGGTCGCCCTTCACGCCCCGGTAGCGGTCATTGTAGCTGTAGATGGTGGTGTTGAACTGATCGTGCGAGCGGACCGTTGCCAGCCGCAACATCGCCGGGTCGGTAACCTTGGCGTCGACCTCCAAACCCGGCAGGACCAGGAAATTCGCCTTTCCATTGGGGGTCGCCCACACCCGGCGTCGCGGCGGGATATCGAGGTGGAAGCCACGCGGCGCCTCAATCCGCTGCCTAAAGCCCTCGTAGATCGCCGGATAGACCTCCGCGATCTTGTCGCGAATACGGCCGTAATCGTCGATGAAGCCCCGCCAGTCGACCTTGCTTGCAGGCAGCGTTGCCATCGCCATCCGGCAGACGATTTCGACCTCGGGGAGGAGATGCACGCTCGCGGGTTCGAGCACACCGCGCGACGCGGTGATATTCGACATCGAATCCTCAATTGTCACAAACTGCTCACCCGCCGCGGTTTCGATGCGTTCGGACCGTGCGATAACGGGAAGAATCAGCGCCTCCCTGCCGTGGACGAGATGGCCGCGGTTGAGCTTGGTCGCGATGCCCACGGTCAGGTCGAGCTTGCGCATCGCCTCATAGGCGCGCTCGGTATCGGGCACTGCACGGACGAAATTGCCGCCGAGCCCGATAAAGACCCTGGCGGTTCCCGCGAGCATCGCCTCGACCGACTCGATCGTATGGTGGCCATGTGTACGTGGCGGCTCGAAGCCGAAGACCTCGCGCACTCGGTCGAGATAGGCCGCGCTCGGTTTCTCGTCGATGCCGACCGTGCGATCGCCCTGGACGTTAGAGTGTCCTCTGATCGGGGAGATGCCGGCACCAGGGCGCCCGAAATTGCCCTTGAGCAGGAGGATATTTGCAACCTGCTGCACCAGCCGCGATCCAAGTTGATGCTGGGTCAGCCCCATTCCGTAACAGATGATAGTCGCGCCCGAGCGTATGTAGATTTCGGCGCAGCGGCGGATCTGCTCTTCAGAAACCCCTGACACAGCGACAATATCGGCCCACTCCTGCGCCTCGATATCCTGCTTCAGCTCCGCCAGGCCTTCGGTGTGATCGAGCAGGAAATCATGGTCGAATACGGTCTCGCCCGCCGCCTCGCGCTCGAACATGACCTTCATCATGCCCTTGAGGAGCGCGAGGTCGCCGCCGATGCGGACGTGAACGAACTCGCTGGCAATCTTCGTCGACCCGAAGGTCGCCATTTGCACTGCGTCCTGCGGTTCGGTGAAGCGGATCAGCGCCCGTTCGGGCATCGGGTTTACCGCGACGATGGGAACGCCGCGCTTGCGCGCCTCGACAAGCAGGCTCATCATCCGGGGCGCGTTGGTGCCGGGGTTCTGCCCCATGACGAAGATCGCCTCGGCGTGTTCGAAATCCTCGAGTATCACCGTGCCCTTGCCGACGCCGATCGCGGGCGGCAGCCCCCGGCTTGTCGGTTCGTGACACATGTTCGAGCAATCGGGGAAATTGTTGGTGCCATATTCCCGCACGAAGATTGAATAAAGGAAGGCTGCCTCGTTCGGCGTGCGGCCCGAGGTGTAGAATTCGGCCTGGTTCGGGTCGGAGAGCCCTCGCAGATGGCGGCCGATCGTCGCGAAGGCTTCATCCCAGCTCACCGGCACATAATGGTCGGTCGTGGCGTCGTAGCGCATCGGTTCGGTCAGGCGGCCCTGCATTTCGAGCCAATAATCGGACCGAGCCATCAGCTCGCTGACTGTGTGCTGTGCGAAGAAATCGCGCGTCACGCGAAACTTCGTCGCCTCGTGCGCGAGCGCCTTGGCGCCATTTTCGCAGAATTCGAGCTTTTTGGTGCAATCGGCGTCGGGGAAGGCGCAGCTTGGACATTTGAAGCCGCCCGGCTGATTCATCGCCATGAGCGCGCGCGAGCCTTTGGTGACCACGCTCTGTTCGAGGAGCACCTTCGCGGTTGCAGCGGCGGCACCCCAGCCGCCCGCGGGCCTCGTGTAGCTTCGGTATTTCAGCTTGCCGTCGGCCATTGTCCGCGCTCCTTTCGAGGCCGTCTCGCGCGGTCTCTGCCGCTGCGTCTATCGCCAATGAGGGAGGCGCTCAAGCGATCGCGCGGCCTAGTCCTTCTGAGGCGTCCGCGGCGAACTGCGCGCGTGGCCGAGCGCGGTGATGATCCCGTGCATCATCCGGATGTCATTATGCGACCAGCCCGTCTTGGTGAGCGTCGTACGCAGCGTGCGCAGCGTCGCAGTCGTCCGCTCAGGCGGGAAGAAATAGCCAGCGGCGTCGAGGTCGCGGACGAGATGGTCGATGAGATCCTCAAGCTCGCCGTGCGGGGCCGGGGGATCGAGCGGCACCTCGGGCGGGCTCGCGAGGGCCTCGCCTTTCGACCATTCATAAGCGAGCAGAATGACCGCCTGCGCGAGATTGAGCGAACCAAATTCCGGATTGATCGGCACGGTGACGATCTCGTGCGCGAGCGCGACGTCGTCGCTTTCCAGGCCCGACCGTTCCGGTCCGAAAACAAAGGCCGACCGGCTGGCGCGTGCATGAACCTGCCGCGCTGCAGCCTCAGGGGTCAGAACCGGCTTGGTGACGCCGCGCTTGCGCACCGTGGTCGCATAGATGTGGCCGCAATCGGCGACCGCCTCGGCGAGGCTTTCGAACAGCTGGGCGTCGGCGAGGACGCGGTCGGCTCCCGAGGCGGCCGGGCCCGCGTCGGGATTGGGCCATCCATCGCGCGGCGCGACGAGTCGCAATTCGGTCAGCCCGAAATTGAGCATCGCGCGCGCCGCCTTGCCGATATTTTCACCGAGCTGCGGGCGGACGAGGACGATAACCGGGGTAGGAGCCTTGCTCACGAGCCGTTCTTGTGCGCCGCTTCGTTGATCGTCGCGGCGAACTCTTCAAAATCCTTGGCCTCGGTGAAGTCGCGGTAGACGCTGGCGAAGCGGATATAGGCGACGTTGTCGAAGCCTTTGAGCGCCTCCATCACCATCGCGCCGATCTGCGCCGCCTGCACCTCATTCTCGCCCGAGGTTTCGAGCTGGCGCTGAATGCCCGAGACGAGCCGTTCGATACGTGCCCCATCGATCGGCCGCTTGCGGCATGCGATCTGGACGCTGCGCATCAGCTTTTCGCGGTCGAAGGGTTCGCGCGTGCCCCCAGCCTTGAGGACCGCAACTTCTCGCAGCTGAATACGCTCGAAAGTCGTGAAGCGCGCGCCGCAATCCTCGCATTGGCGGCGGCGGCGGATCGCGGCGCCGTCCTCGGTCGGACGGCTGTCCTTCACCTGACTGTCTTCATGGCCGCAATAGGGACAGCGCATCGGTTAGCGCTTCACCCTGCCAAGGAGGGTGATGGCGGCCCCGGCGAATAGCCCGACGGGCCAGCTGACCGCCGGAAGCAAGCCGCCGGCGATTGCCCCGATGACCGCGCCGGCGAGCACGGGGCGCGTCGAGGGATGGTCGGCTCCCTGCTTGCCCATTGCTTTCACCTCTGCGAGCGTGCGCTCGACGAGCGTGGGTTCCTCGGGATGCTGCCGCGCCACCGGTTCAGTCCTGATAGATGGGGAAGCGCTCGCAGAGCGCGCGAACGCGTCCCCTGACATTGGCCTCGACATCGGCGTCGCCATGCTCGCCCTTGTCGCGCAATGCTTCGAGCACGTCGGCGACCATGTCGCCGATTTCCTCAAACTCCGCAATGCCGAAACCGCGCGTCGTACCGGCAGGCGAGCCGACGCGAATGCCGCTGGTCTTGATCGGTGGCAACGGGTCGAAAGGAATGCCGTTCTTGTTGCAGGTGATCGCGCTGCGCTCGAGCGCCTCATCGGCGTCGCGGCCCGTGACGCCAAGCGGGCGCAGATCGATGAGCGCGAGGTGGGTGTCGGTTCCGCCGGCGACGAGATCGGCGCCGCGTGCCTTCAGCCGGTTCGCAAGCGCCTGTGCATTGGCGATCGTCGCCTTTGCATAGCTCTTGAACTCAGGGCGCAGCGCTTCGCCGAACGCCACCGCCTTTGCCGCGATGACGTGCATCAGAGGACCGCCCTGGAGACCCGGGAAAACCGCCGAGTTGATGCGCTTGGCGATCGCCTCGTCGTTGGTCAGGATCATGCCGCCGCGCGGACCGCGGAGGGTCTTGTGGGTGGTCGTGGTGACGACATGAGCATGCTGCATCGGCGAGGGGTGCGCGCCGCCCGCAACGAGCCCTGCGAAATGCGCCATGTCGACCATCAAAAGCGCGCCGACATCGTCGGCAATGGCGCGGAAGCGCGCGAAGTCGAGCGTCCTGGGATAGGCCGAACCGCCCGCGATGATGAGGGCAGGGCGATGCTCCTTCGCGAGCCGCTCCACCTGCTCGAAATCGACGAGATGATCATCAGCCCGCACGCCATATTGGACTGCGTTGAACCATTTGCCCGACATGGCGGGCGCCGCGCCGTGGGTCAGGTGTCCGCCGGCATCGAGGCTCATCCCGAGGATCGTCGCGCCGGGCTTCGTCAGCGCGAGCAGCACGGCGCCATTTGCCTGCGCGCCCGAGTGCGGCTGGACGTTCGCGAAGTTGCAGTCGAACAGCTGCTTGGCGCGGTCGATCGCCAGCGTCTCGACTTCGTCCGAAGGCGCGCAGCCCTGGTAGTAACGACGGCCCGGATAGCCCTCGGCATATTTGTTGGTGAACACCGACCCCTGCGCCTCGAGTACCGCCTTTGAGACGATGTTCTCGCTCGCGATGAGCTCGATCTGAAATTGTTCGCGGTCGAGCTCATGCTTCATCGCTGCGGCGATGGCGGGGTCAACGCTAGCGACGCCATCGGTGAAATAGCCGGCCGATTTGATGGGCTTGTCGAGCGTTTCGGTGGTCATCGGCTGTTCTCCAGGACGGGCGGGTGGGAAAGTTTGTCGACGCGGCGCGTATGGCGGTCGCCCGCGAATTCGGTCGTGAGGAAAGTGGTGATGCACGCCTTCGCCATATCGATGCCGGTCAGCCGCGCGCCGAGCGCGACGACATTCGCATCATTATGCTCGCGCGCGAGCTTGGCCGACAGCGGCTCGGACACCAGGGCGCATCGACATGTCGGATTACGGTTGACCGAGATCGAGATGCCGATCCCCGAGCCGCACAGTGCAATGCCGCGTTCGGCGCTCCCGTTCGCGATCGCGTCGGCGAGACGGTAGCCATAGTCGGGGTAGTCGACGCTCTCAGGGCCGTTGGTCCCGAGATCGGCGACCTCGTGTCCCTCACCGCGCAGCCAATCGGCGAGCAGCCCCTTGAGCTCATAAGCGGCATGGTCGGAAGCAATGGCGATGCGCATGGCGCGTTTCCTGCAGCGAAAGGGAATCGATGAGCGCGCTTTAGTGGAAGGATGAAAGATTGGCCATAAGCCAGGTGGCAAATTTCTGACGCGGCAGCTAAGGCGGCGCCATGTCCGATACCGTCATGTCCTTGCTGATGCTCACCGGGGTCGTCCTGACCGGCGGGGCAGCCTATGTCTTTCGGATGGGCGACAAGCGCCGCGCGCTGCTCATGTTCGTCGCAGCGCTCGTGATGTTCGCCAATGTCGCCATCTGGCTGGTGCCGACGCACTAGGGGCTGCCCGCCCCCTTTGCACGGGGGCGAACTTGGCCTCAGCGGATCGGCGAGTCAGGTGCGAGCCGCATATCCAGATAGTTATCGAGCGACTTCATCAGCTGTTCAAGTTCGTGCTCGAAGAAATGATTGGCACGCGGGATCTCATCATGGTGGATGGTGATGCCCTTTTGCGTGCGGAGCTTGTCGACCAGCTTCTGCACCGCGGCGGGGGGCACGATCTCGTCTGCGCCGCCTGCAACAATGATGCCCGACGAGGGACAGGGCGCGAGGAAGCTGAAGTCGTACATGTTCGCTGGCGGTGCGACCGACAGAAAACCTCGAATCTCCGGACGGCGCATCAAGAGCTGCATGCCGATCCATGCGCCGAAGCTGAAGCCCGCGACCCAGGTCGTCTGCGCCTCGGGGTGGATCGACTGCACCCAGTCGAGCGCCGACGCGGCGTCGCTGAGTTCGCCGATTCCGTTATCAAAGGTGCCCTGGCTACGCCCGACACCGCGAAAATTGAAACGCAGCACCGCAAATCCGCGCGCCACGAAGCTCTTGTACATCGCCTGCGTAATGCGGTCGTTCATCGTGCCGCCGCCCTGCGGGTGCGGGTGCAGGATCAGCGCGACCGGTGCGCGCGGGCGCGGCGGGGGAGAAAATCGGCCTTCGATGCGGCCTTCGGGACCGGGAAAAATGACGTCGGGCATGGGCGCACCTTCTAAGTTTCTTGGGGCTTGCCAAAGACCCGGGTGACGGGTTGGCGGAGCGGGAGCGGCGCCTATATAGAAAAAGGGTGGCAAGTTGCAACTTTTGCGAATCGCTCGCAATAAGCGGTTATTTTTTGCGTCCCCGCCGCGCCCGACCGTATCCCTGCCGCCCGCTTGTCACCGCCGCTCGGGCGCGGATGACATGCGTCACTCGACATGGACCCGAATAGGGGGCAGAGGCTCGCACGATGATCTACCTAGACTATCAGGCCACCACGCCGCTTGCGCCCGAAGCGCGCGAGGCGATGCTGCGCTGGTTGGGAAACGAAGGGGACAGCTTCGCGAACCCCTCGAGCACGCACAAGGCGGGGCGCGCCGCCGCAGCGGCGGTCGAGGTTGCCCGCGATCAGGTTGCGGCGCTGCTGCCGGCAGGGGGACGCGTTTTCTTTACCTCGGGCGCGACCGAGGCTCTCAACTGGGCGCTGTTTCGCGGCGCGGAAGCGAAGCCGGGCGGGGTTGCAGGGCTCAGTATCGAACATGCCGCCTCGCTCCAATGTCTCGAGCGGCTCGATGCCGCAATCCTGCCCGTGGACGGTGAGGGCATCGCATTGCCACCCGACGAGAGCTTGATCCCCGAAAACGGCATCGTCGCGGTCATGCTGGTCAACAACGAGGTCGGTACGGTGCAGCCGGTGGCCGATTTCGCCGCCGCGGCGCATGCGAAGAACAGCCTGCTGCTTTGCGACGCGGTGCAGGGCTACGGCCGCATCGCGATCCCCGATGCGGCTGACCTTATCGCGCTGTCCGCGCACAAGATCCACGGACCCAAGGGCATTGGCGCGCTTTGGGTCCGCGACGGCGTTGATCTTGAACCCTTGATGTTCGGCGGCGCGCAGGAGCTGGGAATGCGCTCGGGCACGGTCTCACCGGCGCTGTGTGCAGGCTTTGGGGCTGCGGCGGCGCTGGCGGCCGAGCGGTTCGATGCCGATGCGGAGCATGCCGAGCGGCTGTGGTCGCTTGCCATGGACATGCTGCCCGAGTGGACAATCAACGGCGCGGCGAACTCGCGCTATCACGGCAATCTCAACGTGCGGCGCGAAGGCGTAAATGGTCTGCGCCTGATGTCCGACGCACGCGATATAGCCTTTTCGCTTGGCAGCGCCTGTGGCAGCGGGTCGGGCAAGGTCAGCCATGTACTGCGCGCGATGGGCGTGAGCGAAGCCGACGCGCGCGCCTCGATTCGGCTCGGCTGGGGACGCTATACGAGCGAGGACGAGCTTCGCGGCGGGCTCGACGCGATCAAGGCGGCTGCGCGGCTGCAGGGGGTCAATTGATGCGGGTCACTTTCATCCACGCCGATGGCAAGGGGCGAACCGAGGCCGAAGCGGCCCCCGGCGACATTTTGCTCGACGTGGCGCAGGCGCATATGATGCCGCTTGAAGGAACATGCGAGGGGCAGATGGCCTGCTCGACCTGCCACGTCATCGTGGCGAAGGAAGATTTCGGGCGCCTGCCGCCCGCAAGCGAGGAAGAAGAGGATATGCTCGACCTCGCGGCAGGGGTGCGGCGCACCAGCCGCCTATCGTGCCAGATCGTTCTGACCGAGGACCTCGACGGGCTGACGGTGCACATCCCGGCCGAAAGCCGCAATATGCAGGGGCCGCGCTGACATGATGAGGTCGCGCGCGCCGGCTGGAAGCAATTGCGCTGCCTTATCGGAGGCCGGCAAAGGTCAACCTTGCCATTCGCGCACCTCGTAAATGGATGACCAGGATGATTGTCACACGGCCCGAGACGCGGAAGCGTGTTGCCTGACAGAAGGGCTTGGTGTGCCTCCTCTTGGCGCTCCTTCGCAGGATCAAACCCGCTCGGGAGCGGCGCGGCAAGGCCTTTGAACTGTGCGGGCGCGCCCCGCCGATCCAGCCGGCTCTCGGCGCGCTGGCGCGAGCGGCGAGCGTGCCAGCTTGCAATTCCTGCCTGGCCTCGCCATATGCGCCGCGGGAGTCGGGCGGACGCAGTCTTCGCCAACCCGGTCAGGTCCGGAAGGAAGCAGCCGCAACGAATTCGCTGCGGGTCGTTCCGGCTCCCACCCATTTCCCCCTTCGACAAGATGGCGCGCCGCCCCTAAGACGGGGCCATGGACGATTCCGCCGACGACGACACGCCGATGCTGGGCATGGACCTGCCGGAGACGCCTGCGCCCGCGGCGTCGAGCGGCCCCTACCGGGTCCTCGCCCGCAAATATCGCCCGCAGACCTTCGCCGAGCTGATCGGACAGGAAGCGATGGTGAAGACGCTGGGCAATGCGATCGCGCGCGACCGGCTGGCTCATGCCTTCTTGATGACCGGGGTGCGCGGAGTCGGCAAGACCTCGACCGCTCGGCTCATCGCCAAGGCATTGAACTGCATTGGTCCCGACGGTCAGGGCGGGCCGACAATCGACCCTTGCGGCGTATGCGAGCCGTGCCGTGCGATCACCGAGGGGCGCCATATAGACGTGATCGAGATGGACGCCGCGTCCAACACGGGCGTCGATGATGTGCGCGAGATCATCGAGGCTGTGCGCTATGCCGCCGTCTCGGCGCGCTACAAGATCTACATCATCGACGAAGTGCATATGTTGTCGCGTAACGCCTTCAATGCGCTTTTGAAAACGCTCGAAGAGCCGCCGCCGCACGTCAAGTTCCTCTTCGCGACGACCGAGGTCAACAAAGTGCCCGTGACGGTGCTTTCGCGGTGCCAGCGCTTCGATCTTCGCCGCATCACCCCCGACATGCTTTTTGCGCATTTCAGCACAATCCTGCAAAAGGAAGGCGTCGAGGCCGAGGCCCCCGCAATCTGGCTTATCGCGAGCGCCGCCGAGGGATCGGTGCGCGATGGTCTTTCAATTCTCGACCAGGCTATCGCCCATGCCGACCTCGATGGCGGCGGCACGATCACCGCCGATCAGGTGCGTGCGATGCTCGGTCTGTCCGATCGCTCGTCGATCGCCCAGTTGATGGCGGCGATATTGGAAGGCGAAGCCGGCGGGGCGATCGACCTCGCGCGCGCTCAATATGCCTTGGGGATCGAGCCTGTCGCGATGGTGCGCGGCCTGATGGACCTTGTCCACGCGATCACGCTCGCCAAAGTCTCACGCCACAACGATCCCGCGCTCGCTGCCGCGGACCGCGAGCGGATCGGGGATTGGGCAGAAAAGCTCGGCTTTGCGCCGCTCAACCGGCTTTGGCAGCTCCTGCTCAAGGGGCATGAGGAGGTGCTGCGCGCCAACAATCCGCTCGAGCATCTCGAAATGCTGCTGCTGCGCGTGATCTATGCCGCGTCGATGCCGGATCCGGGCGAACTTGCAAAGCTGCTCGAATCGGGCGGTCTCTCGGCACTGGCCCAAACGACGCCCGCGCCGCCGGCGGGACAGGAGCGGGCAGAAGCACCTGCCGCCGCCGAGGCGCCGCATGCCGAGGCGCCTCCCTCCGCATTGACGATAGCGCAAATTCATCAGCTTCTGGAAAGCAAGGGAAATCATCGCCTTGCGGGGCTTGTCTATGACCATCTCAAGTTGATCGAACTCGAGCCTGGCCGGCTGGTTTTCGCGCCCGCGCCAGCGCTCGGCGAGGCCTTTGCCCGCGATCTTGGCGACGCCCTGTTTGCGGCGACAGGAACGCGCTGGCAGGTGGGCCCGGGCGAAGGCGCGGCACGGCCGAGTCTCGGAGATGTCGAGCAGGCGAAGATCGCGGATAATGAAGCGCGCATCCGCGAACTGCCCGTGGTGAAGGCCGCCCTGGCGGCTTTTCCCGACGCAAGGCTTGAACCGCCCGAAGACAATCGCCATAGGTCGAGCCCATGAAGTCGATCGAAGAAATGATGAAGGCGGCGCAGGAAGCCGCCGCTACGGTGCAGGCGCAGATGCAGGAGGCGCAGGCGAAGCTCGATAGCGTCGAAGTCGAAGGCGTCTCGGGCGGGGGTCTTGTACGGATCCTCGCGAGCGCCAAAGGCCGCATCAAGTCGATCCGCATCGACGATAGCCTGATGGTCGCTTCCGAGAAGCAGATGCTGGAGGACCTGCTCGCCGCTGCGTTCAATGACGCGCGCGAAAAGGCCGACCAGGCAAGCAACGAGGAAATGGGCAAGATGACCAGTGGCTTGCCGCTCCCGCCCGGGTTCAAGCTGCCATTCTGAAGTCGTGAGCGTTGGTAGCGCCAATCCGACCGGCAGGCTGGCTGCTCGGGCGAGGGGTGGGCGAACCCCTGTTCAGCCTGGCGTCATTGAACCTGAAGCAAGTTACGCCATATTAGGGCGGATAATCTTTCAAACGGACGGCACGCCGGTTCGCGCCGCCGCCCAGGAGCCACAATGACGCAATCTTTCCCCCTGTTGCCACTGCGTGACATCGTCGTTTTTCCGCACATGATCGTGCCGCTGTTCGTGGGCCGCGACCGCTCGGTCGCAGCGCTCGAAGTGGCGATGGAAGCCGACAAGGAAATCTTCCTCGTTGCCCAGCTTGATCCCGGCGAAGACGACCCGCAGCGCGACGATTTGTACGACGTCGGGGTGATCGCGACCGTCCTGCAGCTCTTAAAGCTGCCCGACGGCACTGTGCGCGTGCTTGTCGAAGGCAAGGAGCGCGCGAAACTCGCCTCGCTTTCCGCCGAAGACAAAGCGGTAATGGCGCATGTGACGCCGATTGCCGACACCCCCGACGACAGCGTCGACACCGCCGCCCTGATGCGTTCGGTCGTCGAGCAGTTCGAAAATTATGCCAAGCTCAACAAGAAGATGCCCGCCGAAACCGCGGTGCAGCTTTCGCAGATAGACGATGCTTCCCGTCTTGCGGACTCGGTCGCGGGCAACCTCAACATCAAGGTCGCCGACAAGCAGGCACTGCTCGTTGAAGATGCGCCCGCCAAGCGGCTTGAGATGGTCTTCGCTTTCATGGAGGGCGAGCTTGGCGTTCTGCAAGTCGAGAAGAAGATTCGCGGCCGCGTGAAGCGGCAGATGGAGAAGAGCCAGCGCGAATATTATCTGAACGAGCAGCTGAAGGCGATCCAGCGCGAGCTTGGAAACGACAATGGCGACGGCGGGGATGATCTTGCCGAGCTGCAGGCGAAGATCGACAAGCTCAAATTGTCGAAGGAAGCGCGCGCCAAGGCCGAAACCGAGCTCAAGAAACTGCGCTCGATGGCGCCGATGTCCGCCGAGGCGACCGTCGTGCGCAACTATCTCGACACGCTCCTCGGGCTTCCCTGGGGCAAGAAGTCCAAGCTCAAGAAGGACATTGCGACCGCACAGGCGGTTCTCGACGACGACCATTATGCGCTCGAGAAGGTCAAGGACCGGATTGTCGAATATCTCGCGGTTCAGGCGCGTACCAACAAGCTGAAGGGGCCGATCCTCTGCCTCGTCGGCCCGCCGGGCGTCGGCAAGACTTCGCTTGGCCGTTCGATCGCGAAAGCGACGGGCCGCGAGTTCGTGCGCCAGTCGCTTGGAGGCGTGCGCGACGAGGCCGAGATCCGCGGGCACCGCCGCACCTATATCGGCTCCTTGCCGGGCAAGATCGTGACCAACCTCAAAAAGGCCGGCACGATGAACCCGCTGTTCCTGCTCGACGAGATCGACAAGCTTGGCCAGGATTTCCGCGGAGACCCCGCCTCGGCGCTGCTCGAAGTGCTCGATCCGGAGCAGAATGCGAAGTTCCAGGACCATTATCTCGAGATTGACGTCGACCTTTCCGACGTGATGTTCGTGACGACGGCCAACTCGCTCAACCTGCCGCAGCCCTTGCTCGACCGCATGGAGATCATCCGGCTTGAGGGCTATACCGAGGATGAAAAGGTCGAGATTGCAAAGCGCCACCTGATCGCAAAGCAGATCGAGGCGCACGGGCTGAAGCCGGGCGAGTTCGAGCTCACCGAAGAGGGGCTGCGCGACCTCATACGCTATTATACCCGCGAGGCGGGCGTGCGGACGCTCGAGCGCGAGATTGCGCGCCTTGCGCGCAAGGCGCTGCGCAAGATTCTCGAAGGCAAGGCGCAGAGCGTGACGATAACGCCCGAGAATCTTTCCGAATTCTCGGGCGTGCGCAAGTTCCGCCACGGTGTCGGCGACCGCGAGGATCAGGTCGGTGCGGTCACCGGGCTTGCCTGGACTGAAGTCGGCGGCGAGCTCCTGACGATCGAGGCGGTCACCGCCGCCGGCAAGGGCCAGGTACGCACGACCGGGAAGCTTGGCGAGGTCATGACCGAATCGGTGCAGGCCGCGCTCTCCTTCGTGAAGGCGCGCGCCCCGGCTTACGGCATCAAGCCGAGCCTTTTTGCGCGCAAGGATATCCACATCCACCTGCCCGAAGGCGCGGTTCCCAAGGACGGTCCGTCGGCCGGGGTCGGCATGGTGACGGCCATGGTTTCGACGCTGACCGGTATCGCCGTGCGCAAGGATGTGGCGATGACGGGCGAAGTCACGCTGCGCGGACGCGTGCTCGCGATCGGCGGCCTCAAGGAGAAGCTGCTGGCGGCGCTTCGCGGCGGGATCACAACGGTCCTCATTCCCGAGGAAAATGAAAAGGATCTGGTCGAGATCCCGGCGAATATCACGAGCCAGCTCAAGATCATCCCGGTGTCCCACGTCGACCAGGTGCTTGCCGAGGCGCTGGTATCACCAGTGGAACCCATCGAGTGGACGGAAGCCGACGAGCTGGCGGCATCTCCGCCGCACGGTTCGGGGGCCGACCCCGAAACGGCGATTCGACACTGACCGGGACGGCCCGGCGATCGCTGCCGGGCCGTCTTTTCACCGCAAAAACGTCATTTTATGACGTTTCCCGCCATTTTTTGCTTTGACAAGCCGGGGTCAAACAGCGTTAGTGGCGCGCCATGGCCCGGCCATGAATCACTTATCCAACCACACACAGGGGTTCCTTAGGCATGAACAAACAAGACCTGATCGCCACCGTCGCTGACTCGAGCGGCCTCACCAAGGGTGACGCGAGCAAGGCGGTTGAAGCCGTTTTCGACGCGGTCACTGCGACCCTGAAGAAGGGCGGCGAAGTCCGTCTGGTCGGTTTCGGGACGTTCTCGGTCAGCAAGCGCAAGGCGTCGACCGGCCGCAACCCGCGCACCGGCGAAACGATGACCATCGCGGCGTCGAACCAGCCGAAGTTCAAGGCCGGCAAGGCTCTCAAGGACGCCTGCAACTAAGTTGCCGGTGCCTTCTGGCGAATGACATTCGGGCCGCGGCGTCAAGCCGCGGCCCGACTTGCATCCGATTGAGGCTAGCATGCAAATCGCCGTTGCAATCATCGCCGCAACGGTTATGGACGTCCCGCTTTCGGATGTCCGCCTTGATCGGAGCCGGGACGGGCGCGTAGCTCAGTGGTAGAGCACACCCTTCACACGGGTGGGGTCGCAAGTTCAATCCTTGCCGCGCCCACCATGATCCCGAAGGCCGTACGGCCGCCGAACGGATCATTCATCGCCTATTCAATGCGCTTGCCTTAGGACGGGGCCATGATCCGCGCTTTGACCATCCCGCTTGCGTTCGCGCTGCTCCTCGCCACCGGGGCGCCTGCCGCTGCGCGCGGCGATCGTGACCGCGATCAGGCGCATCTGCGCGAGGCGGCAGCGCAAGGGCAGGTCATCCCGCTTGGACGGCTGATCGCCGAAGTCCGCTCGCGCCCGCCCTACAATGACATGACCTATCTGGGCGGACCGCAGTTTGACGCGCGGCGCATGATCTATGCGCTGAAATTCATGGACGGTAGTCAGGTGGTCGTTGTCTATGTCGATGCGCGCACCGGCCGGATCGTGGGGCGGAGGCCCTGACGATCCGTTGCCCACGAATCGCGCAACGACATTTTGCGATGATCGTTCCGACTTGATAGAGACGAACAGACGGACCGGCGCGTCGCCGGCCGCGGTTGAAAGGCGCCTGAATGCGGATTTTGATTGTCGAGGACGAGCCCACGCTGGGGCCGCAGCTCAAGGCCACGCTCGAAGGCAACGGCTATGCGGTCGATCTCGCTACCGATGGCGAGGACGGCCATTTCCTGGGATCGACCGAGGACTATGACGCGGCGATTCTCGACCTTGGTCTGCCCGAGATCGACGGGCTGACCGTGCTCGACCGCTGGCGCAAGGAAAAGCGCAATTTCCCCGTGCTGGTCCTGACCGCACGCGACAGCTGGTCGGACAAGGTGGCGGGGCTTGACGCGGGCGCCGACGATTATCTCGCCAAACCGTTTCAGACCGAAGAACTCATTGCTCGGCTGCGTGCGCTCATCCGCCGTGCCTCGGGGAATGCGTCGAGCGAACTGACCGCCGGCAAGGTGCGCCTCGACACGCGCTCGGGCCGCGTCACGCTCGACGGACAGCCGGTCAAACTCACCGCGCAGGAATATAAGCTCCTCTCCTATCTCCTGCATCACAAGGGCAAGGTGGTGTCGCGTACCGAGCTGATCGAGCATATTTATGATCAGGATTTCGATCGCGATTCGAACACGATCGAAGTGTTCGTGACCCGCATCCGCAAGAAGCTGGGCGCGGACATCATCACGACAATTCGCGGTCTCGGCTACCAGCTCGACGACCCGCAGAACTGACGCGGCGCGCGCGCATGGCCGAAGCCCGCGTCGCCCCGGTGGTCGAGACGGACCCGGATGCGGCGGGTAAACCGCAGGCGCTGAGGAGCCGGATCACCGGCTCGCTCGCGCGCCGGATGATTGCGATCGCGGCGCTCTGGATCTCGGTGCTTCTTCTCGGCGGCGGCTTTGCCCTCGACCGGGTGCTCACCGGGGCGATCACCCGCAATTTTGATTCGGGGCTCGAATATGTCCTGATTGCGATGATACGTTCGTCGGAAATCGGTCCCGACGGAGAGGTTCGCCTGATCCAGCCGCTCGGCGACCAGCGCTTTCTTGAACCCTATAGCGGCCTTTACTGGCAAATCAGTGGTGGAGGGCAGGAGCCCTACCCCTCGCGCTCGCTGTGGGAGCGCCGGCTCGCGACATCCGACGCGCACGACGACCAAGAGCTTCACACCTATGACAGCCATCAATTTCCCGGCGAGGAATTGCGCGTGCTCGAGCGCGACGTCGTGCTTCCGGGCAGCAAGACCAGGTGGCGGTTTCAGATTGCGCAGTCGCGCGAGACACTGGACCTCCAGATCCGCGCCGTGCGCGCAACGCTCATCCCGAGCCTGGGGCTGCTCGGACTGGGATTGATCGCGCTTGCAGCGCTCCAGACTTTTTACGGTCTCTGGCCGCTACGCCACATCCGGCGTGCGATTGCCGCGATGCGGGGCGGAGAGAACCGCCGCGTGATCGCGCCGCTGCCGCTTGAGGTGCAGCCGATGGTCGAGGAGCTCAATGCGCTGCTTGCGCACAATGAGAAGCAGGCGGAGGAAGCGCGGCTTCACGCAGGCAACCTCGCGCACGCGCTGAAGACGCCGCTCACCGTGCTCGTCAACAGCGCAACGAGCTCGGACAGCGAACTGGCCGAGACGGTCCGCCGGGAAGCGGCCACGATGCAGCGCCAGGTTGAGCATCACCTTGCGCGCGCCCGCGCGGTCGGGCGCCGCGGCGCTGCGCAGGCGCGGGCTAATGTATGGGAAAGCGTCGAGGGCGTGTCGCGTGCGGTCGGAGCGCTTTACCCCGAGGTGCGGCTCGACGCTGCAGGCGACAAGAGGCTGGTCGCAAGGGTCGAGCGGCAGGATCTCGACGAACTCGTTGGCAATCTTCTCGAAAACGCCGCCAAATATGGGGGCGGCAGCATCTTCGTGACGATCCAGCGCGAAGACGGCATGGCCGAAATACTCGTTGAGGACGACGGCCCTGGCATCTCTCCCGTCGATCGGGTGCGCATCTTCGATCGCGGAGTGCGGCTCGATACGGGCAAGCCAGGCACCGGCCTCGGTCTTGCGATCGTCCGCGACGTCGCCGAAATTTACGGTGGCAGCATCGGACTGGAGGAAAGCGAGGACCTCGGCGGACTGCTGGTGCGCCTGCGGCTTCCAGCGGGATAGGGAGGCGGCGGCTTCGCGCTTTCGCTGCGACTGGCATGAAAAAGGGCGCGACGCATTTGCCTCGCGCCCCTTTTGTCAAAGCCCAATGAGCTTAATTGGCCTGACGGCTTTCTGGCTCACCTTCCTCGGCCGGAGCCGCATCGGCGGTTTGCGGAGCTTCAGCGCCCGTCACCTGGGCGACGGCGGCTGCGAACTGTTCGGCGGTGTAGGCAGCGCTAAGGCCGCTGGGCCCCATGTTGAAGGCGCTCCTGGGCAGCGCGACGTCACCGCTCTCCGTCGTGACGACAACATTCTGGGCATCGAACGACTTCACCGTGCCGAGCACTGCCGTACCTTCAAGGCCGCGCACCTCGGCGCCAGGCGTGAGCGCGGCGGCGACCGCGGCGTCGTCCGCCGCTGAAGCCTGGCTCGCCTGCTGCATCGCGGCGGCAAACTGTTCGGCAGTGAAACTGCTCTGCAGTCCGCTCTGGCCGACGAAGAAGGCACTCTTGGGCACTTTGACGTCCCCTGACGGGGTCGTCACCACGACGCCCGATGCGTCGGCAAGCTTGACCGTGCCCAAAACGGCTGATCCGTTAGCGCTGCGCACTTCGGCACCGGGCTTGAGTGCGGCTTCGAGCGCCTGCGCGTTCGCGGCCGCTGCCTGGTCGATCGCAGCGCTGAGCTGCGCGACGGTAATGGTGATCGCCGGGCCCTTCTCACCCTTGGCAAACGCGTTCTTGGGGAGGGTCACCGGCTTCTCGTTCAGCGTCACGACGACATTGTCGCCCGCATCGCTCGCGATCGGACCGATGGCTGCGCCTTCGCTATCATATACGATGGTACCGGGGGTAAGATCAGGTCCGCTCGCGGCCGCCGCAGGCGCGTCCTGCGCCATGGCCGGCGCACCGGCGGCAAGCGCGGTACTGAGGAAAAGGGTCGTCACTAAAGCGATCTTTCGCATCGCGTTGTCTCTCCTTGAGAATTTGATGTTGGAGTCAGGGTCTCAACGCATGGGAGCAGCCGATGACCACGCAATTGCTGCCGAACCGTGTCCTGAGCGGGACGAGTCGTTCCAAATTGGCGCAAATCCTGCTTCCTTGCCTGCGCGAGCGGAAGGGTGGACGCGTGCTTCCTTCCCGCCGCGATGCCACTCCTCGCGTTGACAGCGCTGCCCCCCAACCCTATATGGCGATCACACCCTTCCGTCCGGGACGGGCCCGATCTTGCGCAGCGGGTTCCACGAATAGGGCGTCGGGGATTTCGAGATGCGTTGAGAAGCTGCGGTAAGCCGGCAACGGTTGGTCGCGGCCTTTTTTGCGTCTCTATGGCGCTCGCGATTTGATTTTTTTGAGGCGAGACAATCACATATGGCGACCAAGGCGACATCGGTGGGCACGGCCCTCGAAGCAACCGCTAGCAAGCGTATCCGCAAGCTGTTTGGCAATATCCACGAAGCGGTGGAAATGCCCAACCTCATCGAGGTGCAGCGCGAATCCTATGAGCAGTTCCTGCGCTCCGACCCCTCGGTCGGCTACGTGTCGGGTCTCGAGAAGACGCTCCGCAGCGTATTCCCGATCCGTGACTTCGCCGGCACCGCCGAGCTCGACTTCGTCCACTATGAACTCGAAGACCCGAAATATGACGTCGAGGAGTGCCGCCAGCGCGGTATCACCTATGCGGCGCCGATGAAGGTGACGCTGCGCCTGATCGTCTTTGAAGTCGACAGCGAAACCGACACCCGCTCGGTGCTCGATATCAAGGAGCAGGACGTCTACATGGGCGACATGCCGCTCATGACCGAGAACGGCACCTTCTTCGTCAACGGAACCGAGCGCGTTATCGTGTCGCAGATGCACCGTTCGCCGGGTGTGCTCTTCGACCATGACCGCGGCAAGACCCACTCTTCGGGCAAGTTCCTGTTCGCCGCGCGCGTCATCCCTTATCGCGGTTCGTGGCTCGACTTCGAATTCGACGCCAAGGACATCGTCAATGTCCGCATCGACCGCAAGCGCAAGCTGCCGGTTACGAGCCTCCTCTATGCGCTCGGCATGTCGGGCGAGGAAATCCTCAATCACTTCTACGACCGCCTCGTCTTCGAGCGCGCCGAGAATGGCTGGAAGGTTCCCTTCGTCGTCGAAAACTGGCGTGGTTCGAAGCCCGCTTTCGACGTGGTCGATGCCAAGACCGGCGAAGTCGTCTTCGCGGCAGGGCACAAGATCAGTCCGCGCCTTGCCAACAAGGCCGCGAAGGACGGGCTCGACACGCTCCTCATCCCGACCGAGGAAATCTTCGGCCGCTATTCGGCCTATGACCTCATCAACGAAGCAACCGGCGAGATCTACATCGAGGCGGGCGACGAGGTGACCGCCGAAAATCTCGAGAAGCTCGACGCTGCGGGCATCGACAAGCTCGTGCTGCTCGACATCGACCACAACAACACCGGTCCCTGGATCCGCAACACGCTGAAGGCCGACAAGGCCGAGGACCGCGATCAGGCGCTGAGCGATATCTATCGCGTGATGCGCCCCGGCGAGCCGCCGACGCGCGAAACCGCCGAAGCGCTGTTCGCGGGTCTCTTCTTCGATCCCGAGCGTTACGACCTTTCAGCCGTTGGCCGCGTCAAGCTCAACATGCGCCTTGGTCTCGATGCCGAGGACACGGTCACCACGCTTCGCGCCGAGGATATCCTCGCCGTGGTCAAGGAGCTGGTGAACCTCAAGGACGGCAAGGGCGAGATCGACGACATCGACAATCTCGGCAACCGCCGCGTTCGTTCGGTCGGCGAGCTGCTTGAAAACCAGTATCGCGTCGGCCTGCTGCGCATGGAGCGCGCGGTGAAGGAGCGCATGAGCTCGGTCGACGTGTCGACCGTCATGCCGAACGACCTCATCAACGCCAAGCCTGCGGTTGCCGCGGTGCGCGAGTTCTTCGGTTCGTCGCAGCTCTCGCAGTTCATGGACCAGACGAATCCGCTCTCGGAAGTCACCCACAAGCGCCGCGTCTCGGCGCTCGGGCCGGGCGGTCTGACCCGCGAGCGCGCTGGCTTCGAAGTCCGCGACGTTCACCCGACGCACTATGGCCGTATCTGTCCGATCGAGACGCCGGAAGGCCCGAACATCGGTCTGATCAACAGCCTTGCCACCTTCGCGCGCGTCAACAAATATGGCTTCATCGAAACGCCGTACCGCAAGGTCATTGACGGCAAGGTGACCAACGAGGTCGTCTATCTGTCGGCGATGGAGGAGCAGAAGCACACCGTTGCGCAGGCGAACGCCGACCTCAACCCGGACGGCAGCTTCATCGACGAGCTGATCTCGGCGCGTGAAGCCGGCGAGTTCCTGATGGCGCCGCGCGACCAGATCACGTTGATGGACGTGTCGCCAAAGCAGCTTGTTTCGGTTGCGGCCTCGCTGATCCCGTTCCTCGAGAACGACGACGCCAACCGCGCGCTCATGGGATCGAACATGCAGCGTCAGGCAGTCCCGCTGCTTCGCGCCGAGGCTCCGGTCGTCGGTACGGGCATGGAAGGCACCGTCGCGCGCGATTCGGGCGCGGCGATCGCGGCGCGCCGCGGCGGCGTGATCGACCAGGTCGACGCGACCCGTATCGTGATCCGCGCCACCGACATGGTCGAGCCGGGCAGGTCGGGCGTCGACATCTATCGCCTGCAGAAGTTCCAGCGCTCGAACCAGAACACCTGTATCAACCAGCGTCCGCTGGTAAAGGTGGGCGACATCGTGCGCGCCGGCGACATCATCGCCGACGGCCCGTCGACCGAGCTTGGCGAACTGGCGCTCGGCAAGAATGTGCTCGTCGCGTTCATGCCGTGGAACGGTTACAACTATGAGGACTCGATCCTCATCTCCGAGCGTATCGTGAAGGATGACGTCTTCACCTCGATCCACATCGAGGAATTCGAGGTCACCGCGCGCGACACGCGCCTTGGTCCTGAGGACATCACCCGCGACATTCCGAACGTCGGCGAGGAGGCGCTGCGCAACCTCGACGAGGCGGGCATCGTCTATATCGGCGCCGAAGTCGGTCCCGGCGACATTCTCGCCGGCAAGATCACCCCCAAGGGTGAATCGCCGATGACGCCCGAAGAAAAGCTGCTCCGCGCGATCTTCGGTGAAAAGGCAAGCGATGTACGCGACACCTCGCTCCGCCTGCCCCCGGGCGTCTCGGGCACCGTCGTCGAGGTTCGTGTCTTCAACCGTCACGGTATCGACAAGGACGAGCGCGCCATCGCGATCGAACGCGAAGAGATCGAGCGTCTGAAGCAGGACGCCGACGACGAGCGCGCGATCCTCAACCGCGCGACCTTCTCGAGCCTCAAGGACCTTCTGATCGGTCAGACGACCAGCGCGGTGCCGAAGGGTCTGAAGAAGGGCGACGTGGTCACCGAGGAGATGCTGACGGGGCTCGACCGCGCCGACTGGTGGAAGCTCGCCGTCGTCGACGACAAGGCGCAGACCGCGCTCGAGGCGATCAAGGCGCAGTATGACGACGCGATCAAGCGGATCAACGCGAAGTATGAAGACCGCGTCGAGAAGCTGCAGCGGGGCGACGAGCTCGCGCCGGGCGTGCTCAAGATGGTCAAGGTCTTCGTCGCGGTGAAGCGCAAGCTGCAGCCGGGCGACAAGATGGCCGGCCGTCACGGCAACAAGGGCGTCATCAGCCGCATCCTGCCGAACGAGGACATGCCGTTCCTCGAAGACGGGACGCCGGTCGACATCGTGCTCAATCCGCTGGGTGTGCCCTCGCGCATGAACGTCGGGCAGATCCTCGAGACCCACCTTGGCTGGGCCTCGCGCGGACTTGGACGGCAGGTCACGCAGGCGCTTGAGGATTGGCGCGATGCCAACCCCGACGCGACCGGCGGCCAGATGCCCGAAGCTGTGCGCGAAACGCTCGAACGCGTCTATGGCTCGGAATATGTGGATGACATCCGCTCGCGGGATGCGGACAGCATCGTCGAGCTGGCGTCGAACCTGAAGGTCGGCGTGCCCTTCGCGACGCCGGTGTTCGACGGCGCCAAGGAAGCCGATGTGTCGAACATGCTGACGCTGGCGGGTCTCGACTCCTCGGGCCAGTCGGACCTTTATGACGGGCGCACCGGCGACAAGTTCGACCGCAAGGTGACCGTGGGCTACATCTACATGCTGAAGCTCCACCACCTTGTTGACGACAAGATTCACGCGCGCTCGATCGGGCCGTACAGCCTCGTCACCCAGCAGCCGCTGGGCGGTAAGGCGCAGTTCGGTGGCCAGCGCTTCGGGGAAATGGAGGTCTGGGCGCTCCAGGCCTATGGCGCGGCCTATACGCTGCAGGAAATGCTGACGGTGAAGTCCGACGACGTGATCGGCCGCACCAAGGTCTACGAAGCCATCGTCAAGGGCGATGACACGTTCGAGGCCGGCATTCCCGAAAGTTTCAACGTGCTCGTCAAGGAAATGCGCTCGCTGGGGCTCAACGTTGAGCTTTCGTCCTATTCGGACGAAGATCCTGACGAAGGTCCTGAAGCCCTTCCCGAAGCCGCCGAATAAGATTTTTCCTCACCCCTCTCGCCTCTGCGCGGGAGGGGAAGATGGAGCAGATATATGAACCAGCTTACCAACTTCATGAACCCGGTCGCGAAGCCCGAAACCTTCGACATGATCAAGATCGGCATCGCGAGCCCCGAGCGTATCCGCTCCTGGTCGTTCGGCGAGATCAAGAAGCCCGAGACGATCAACTACCGCACGTTCAAGCCCGAGCGTGACGGCCTCTTCTGCGCGCGCATCTTTGGCCCGATCAAGGATTATGAGTGCCTGTGCGGCAAGTATAAGCGCATGAAATACAAGGGCATCGTCTGCGAGAAGTGCGGTGTCGAAGTCACGGTGACCAAGGTTCGCCGCGAGCGCATGGGTCATATCGAGCTCGCTGCGCCGGTTGCGCACATCTGGTTCTTGAAGTCGCTGCCCTCGCGTATCGGTCTGCTGCTCGACATGCAGCTCAAGCAGCTCGAGCGCGTCCTCTATTTCGAGGCCTATATCGTTCTTGAGCCTGGCCTGACCCCGCTCGAGAAGTTCCAGCTCCTGACCGAAGATGAACTGCTCGATGCGCAGGACGAATATGGCGAAGATGCCTTCTCGGCCGGTATCGGCGCCGAGGCGATCCGCGTGCTTCTCGAGAATCTCGATCTCGAACAGGAACGCGTCGACCTCATGGAAGAGCTCGCCACGACCAAGTCGGAGCTCAAGCCCAAGAAGATCATCAAGCGCCTGAAGGTTGTCGAGAGCTTCATCGAATCGGGCAATCGCCCCGAGTGGATGATCCTCGAAGTCGTGCCGGTGATTCCGCCTGAGCTGCGCCCGCTAGTGCCGCTTGATGGCGGCCGCTTCGCGACGTCCGACCTCAACGACCTCTATCGCCGCGTCATCAACCGGAACAATCGCTTGAAGCGGCTAATGGAACTGCGCGCGCCGGACATCATCGTCCGCAACGAGAAGCGCATGCTGCAGGAAGCGGTCGATGCGCTGTTCGACAATGGCCGCCGCGGCCGCACCATCACGGGCGCCAACAAGCGTCCGCTGAAGAGCCTCTCGGACATGCTGAAGGGCAAGCAGGGTCGCTTCCGTCAGAACCTGCTCGGCAAGCGCGTCGACTATTCGGGCCGGTCGGTGATCGTGACCGGTCCCGAACTCAAGCTGCACCAGTGCGGCCTGCCCAAGAAAATGGCGCTCGAACTGTTCAAGCCGTTCATCTACGCGCGCCTTGACGCCAAGGGTCTCTCGATGACCCTCAAGCAGGCGAAAAAGTGGGTCGAAAAGGAACGCAAGGAAGTCTGGGATATCCTCGACGAAGTGATCCGCGAGCACCCGGTCCTCTTGAACCGCGCCCCGACGCTCCACCGCCTCGGCATCCAGGCGTTCGAGCCGGTGCTGATCGAGGGTAAGGCGATCCAGCTTCACCCGCTGGTCTGCGCCGCGTTCAACGCTGACTTCGACGGCGACCAGATGGCGGTCCACGTGCCGCTGAGCCTCGAGGCCCAGCTTGAAGCCCGCGTGCTGATGATGTCGACCAACAACATCCTCAGCCCCGCGAACGGAAAGCCGATCATCGTGCCCTCGCAGGACATGGTGCTCGGTCTTTACTATCTCTCGCTCGAGCGCGAAGGCGAGCCGGGCGAGGGGATGCTGCTTGCCGACATGGCCGAGGTGCACCAGGCGCTCTACACGGGGGCGGTTACGCTGCACTCGAAGATCATCAGCCGCGTCCCGCAGACCGACGAGGATGGCAATGAGTATCTGAAGCGGTTCGAGACCACTCCGGGCCGCATGCTGATCGGTGAATGCCTGCCGAAGTCGCACACCGTACCCTTCGACGTCGTCAACCGCCTTCTCACCAAGAAGGAAATCGGCGACGTGATCGACCAAGTCTATCGTCACACCGGCCAGAAAGAGACCGTTCTGTTTGCCGACGCCATCATGGCGCTGGGCTTCCGCCACGCGTTCAAGGCGGGCATCTCCTTCGGCAAGGATGACATGATCATCCCGGCGTCGAAGGAAAAGCTGGTCGACGAAACCCGCGCGCTCGTGAAGGACTTCGAGCAGCAGTATCAGGATGGTCTGATCACGCAGCAGGAAAAGTACAACAAGGCGATCGACGCCTGGTCGCAGTGCGGCGACAAGGTCGCGAATGCGATGATGGAGGAAATCCGCGCGACGCCGAAGCTCGACGACGGCCGTCTCGCCCCGATCAACTCCATCTACATGATGGCGCACTCGGGTGCGCGTGGTTCGCAGGCCCAGATGAAGCAGCTCGCCGGCATGCGCGGCCTGATGGCCAAGCCGTCGGGCGAAATCATCGAGACGCCGATCATCTCGAACTTCAAGGAGGGCCTGACCGTTCTTGAGTATTTCAACTCGACCCACGGTGCGCGCAAGGGTCTGGCTGACACGGCGCTCAAGACGGCGAACTCGGGTTATCTCACCCGCCGTCTCGTGGACGTGTCGCAGGACTGTGTCGTGATCGAGGATGACTGCGGCACCGAACGCGGCATGGAAATGCGCGCGATCGTTCAGGGCGGTTCGACGATCGCCTCGCTCGGCGAGCGTATCCTCGGCCGCACCACACTCGAGGACGTTGCCGACAAGGATGGCAATGTCATCGCTCCGGTGGGCACGCTGCTCGACGAAGCGATGGTCGCGAAGATCGAGGAAGCCGAAGTTCAGGCCGTCAAGATCCGCAGCCCGCTCGTCTGCGAAGCGACGATGGGGGTCTGCGCCAAATGCTACGGCCGCGACCTTGCACGCGGCACGCCGGTGAACATCGGCGAGGCCGTGGGCGTCATCGCCGCCCAGTCGATCGGTGAGCCCGGCACGCAGCTGACGATGCGGACCTTCCACATCGGCGGCGCGGCGCAGGTCAACGAGCAGTCGAACCTCGAGGCCATCTCGGACGGCACGATCGAATATCGCGACATGGCGACGATTGTCGACCAGCGCGGTCGCCGCTTGGCGCTGTCGCGTTCGGGCGAAATCGCGGTCATCGACAGCGAGGGCCGCGAGCGTGCGACCCACAAGCTGCCCTATGGTGCGCAGATCATGCACAAGGACGGCGAAAAGGTGAAGAAGGGCGACCGGATCGCCGAATGGGATCCGTTCACCATGCCGCTGATCACGGAAAAGAACGGTGTCGTGAAGTATCAGGACCTGATCGATTCCAAGACGCTGATCGAACAGGTCGACGAGGCGACCGGCATCGCGCAGCGCGTCGTGATCGAATATCGTGCCGCTGGACGCGGCAAGAAGGAAGACCTTCAGCCGCGCCTGACCCTGCTCGACGACGCCTCGGGCGAGGCTGCGCGCTATCTGCTCGCGGTCGGCACGATGCTGTCGGTCGAAGACGGCCAGGAAGTGAAGGCCGGCGACGTTCTTGCCCGTGTCACCCGCGAGGCATCGAAGACGCGCGACATCACCGGCGGTCTGCCGCGTGTGGCCGAGCTCTTTGAAGCGCGCATTCCGAAGGACAACAGCGTCATCGCGAAGATCAGCGGCCGCATTGAATTCGTCAAGGATTACAAGGCGAAGCGCAAGATAGCGATCGTGCCTGAGGAAGGTGATCCGATCGAGTATCTGATTCCCAAGTCAAAGGTCCTGGAAGTGCAGGAAGGCGACTATGTGAAGCGCGGCGACGCGCTGATCTCTGGCTCGCCGAACCCGCACGACATTCTCGATGTCATGGGCGTCGAGGCGCTCGCTGAATATCTCGTCGCGGAAATCCAGGAAGTCTATCGACTCCAGGGCGTGAAGATCAATGACAAGCACATCGAGGTGATCGTTCGCCAGATGCTGCAGAAGGTCGAGATCACCGACGGCGGCGACACCACGCTGCTGCCGGGCGAACAGCTCGATTATCTGGAGATGATGGAGTATAACGCGAAGCTGCCGAAGAATGCCAAGCCCGCCGAAGGGCGCCCGGTTCTCCTCGGCATCACCAAGGCGAGCCTGCAGACGCGCAGCTTCGTCTCGGCCGCGTCCTTCCAGGAAACGACACGCGTCCTCACCGAAGCGTCGGTGCAGGGCAAGGTCGACTCGCTGATGGGCCTCAAGGAAAATGTCATCGTCGGCCGTCTCATCCCGGCGGGCACCGGCGCTGCCATGAACCGCGTCCGCGTCACCGCCTCGTCGAAGGATGCCGCGCTTCGCGCCGCCATGCGCGCCGCGAACCAGGAGCATCTGATCGCGCCGCAGACCGCGGCCGAGGAGCATGAGGCTGAACTCCAGCAGGGACCTGAAGCTGCGATGGGCGACGACCCGCTCGGCGCGGTGCAGGGCGAGGACTTTACGACCGACGACGTGATGGTCGAAGAGCGCCCGGAGGGTGAGAGCGAGGAATAAGCGTCTCGCATCCACGCTCGCGTAAGAAACAAGCCCCGCCGGTCCCTGACCTGGCGGGGCTTTTTCATGTCTGAAATTGGTCTGGCTGCATCCCCGGCATTCACGCATATCGATTTTCAGGGAAATCTGGTCGTCTTCACCGGGCGGCGGGCACCCGGTTTTTCGCCCCCGTTCGCAGAGCTGGAAACCAGCAAGATGGCCATTGCCCCCCGGCGCGCACGTGGGATCGGCTTGCCGGACTTGAAACCCAGGATCGCGAGGGGCGGGCCAAATATTTTCCCGGCAAGTGAGGCCAATATTTGGTGCGACTTGATGTTTACTGCTGCGTCTGGTTGTATGTCCTGGTAACGACATGGAGGGGCATGGACGGTGATCGCCAAAATACTTCGAGACGCCAGACCTGGTCTTGGACGCACGATACCGGGGGTCGCCCTCCTGGGGCTTGTTGGTGCCATGTCCACCTCGGCATGGGCCGTTCCGCTGACCAGCTTCAAGGACCAGGGCGTCGACCATCTCTTCGGCAGCTACGCCCCGCGCGGGGACTGCGCGAAGCAGCCCAGTGTTACCATCGACGAAAAGGGCATGACATTCCGCGCCATCGGGCAGGAGCGAAGGCCGCCTCGCGTCGATTATGCGGTGAGCTTCTGGGGACAGCATTATGAGGGCATCATGGCGGTCTTCTACCCATTTCCGCTGAGCGACAGCGACTTGGGGCGCGTCCTGATGTATGTGAACGACGACGAGCGGCGCGGCGTCATCCGCTTCGAGGCTGACCTGCCGCGCGGGAAGGCGGCAGAGCCCTTCCACGCCGCCTTTACCAATGGCGGTCTCTTCACCCTCTGCGAGGGCAGCGCCCCTGCCAAGGCTTCCCTGCCGGCGCAACCGGCTTCCGCGGCCTCGGTGCAGGGCGTAGCAGCGGAGTGGACCAATCTTGCTGGCCTCGTCGGAAAATTTCCCGGAAGCTACGCCGCGGACAATATCGATATCTTCGATCGGGGAGCGATTGCTGCGGCACTGAAAGCGCTGATGGGTCCCAAGATGCCGATCCTCCAAGCCAATCTTTCGGTCGCGGCGCCGCTCGGGCGCGCCGGCAATATCTATTATCTGACCGGCAATGCCCAGCACCAGGGCGGGGTGGAGCAGGCCTATGTGCTTGTCGATCCCTCCCGCCGGGCGGTCGAAGTGGGACTTTGGGAAAGGGGTAAACTGACGGTCTATTCGCCTGGCAGGGCAGGACGGCTGCCTCTCCCGCCTGCGGTCAGGACCTTGCTCGACAATAGTCCGCCGGAAACCGCCGTCCCCTTGCCAGGCACACCGTGGGAAGTGGTGCCGGTCGCGGGACGCGCTCCGCTCGCCTATGTGAGCGCTGCCGCCTCGCCCACGATCGAATCGCTCGGGCTTTATTGCGAGGGCGGGAAGCCGTTCATGGCCTTGCTGCTCAACAAGCCGCTTTCCGGGAGCGCAATGACCTTGTCGTGGAATTTTTCGGGCAGGCTCGTCCATGTTCCGGTACGGCGAGCCAATTCTGAGGGCCGGCAATGGATCGGCGGCATCACGGGATCGCAGCTCATCCCGCTGCTCATGCAGCAGCGCGGGACAGTGATGCTGCGTATCGACGGACGGCACGAAGGCGAAGCTTCGCTCGCCGGCGCGCCTGCCGTGCTGCGCAGCAGCCTGCGTGGATGCGCTGCACTCTGAGCGGACGCGCTTCTCTTCCCCTGATCCATGACATCGGCGCTTGCTCCGCGAAGACGAAGGCGAGGGGAATAATCGCCCCTTGCAGATGGCGTGATGAGAGGAGCCCCGGCGGAGCGCTCCGGCGGGGCTTCGTTGGATCTGGCGGCAGCTTCGCAGGCCGGAGACCCTGAACGGGCCGCGCCCCGTGCCGGCGGAGGCTGGTCGTGCCTTAAGCCGCAGTCACTTCGAGGCCGCGCTGTACAGCTGGCCGCGCCAGGCCCGCGCCGAGCCACCGCTGGACGTGAACGAAACGGTCGAACCCGACAATGTCGCCCGCTTCATAAAAGCCGATCAGATTGCGCACCCAGCCGAGCAGCGAGATGTCGGCAATGCTGTAATCATCGCCCATAACCCAGGAGCGCTCAGCGAGCCGCGCGTCGAGGACCCCGAGCAGGCGCGCGGATTCGGCCGCGTAGCGGTCACGCGGGCGCTTGTCTTCATAATCCTTGCCGGCAAATTTGTGGAAAAAGCCAAGCTGCCCGAACATCGGTCCGACGCCGCCCATCTGCCACATCAGCCACTGGATCGTTTCGTAACGCGCGTTCGGATCGGAGGCGAGGAACTGCCCTGTCTTGTCGGCAAGATAAATAAGGATCGCGCCCGATTCGAACAGCGCCAGCGGTGTGCCGTTCGGCCCGGTGGGGTCGTAGATCGCGGGAATCTTGCCATTGGGATTGAGCGCGAGGAAAGCGGGATCGTGGCTTTCGTTTGCCATGATATCGATCCGGTGCGGCTCGTAGGCAATGCCCGTTTCCTCGAGCATGATGCCGACCTTCACCCCGTTGGGGGTTGGCGCCGAGAAGAGCTGGAGGCGATCGGGATGCTGCGCTGGCCAGCGCTCGAATATGGGATGCGTCATGCCTCTTTCTCCCGCTTCGCTTTTTCGTGATGGCGGATCACCTCATCGATGATGAAGCGCAGGAATTTCTCGCTGAATTCGGGGTCAAGATCCGCATCGCGCGCGAGCCGGCGCAGGCGTTCGATCTGCCGCGCCTCGCGGTCGGGGTCGGCGGGGGGAAGGTCCATCGTCGCCTTGAGCTCGCCAACCGCCTTCGTCACCTTGAAGCGTTCGGCGAGCATATAGACGAGCGCGGCATCGATATTGTCGATACTCTGGCGAAAACGGCTCAACTGGTCGTCCATCGGGCGGGCGGCTCCTCTCGTTCGCGGCACGCTTGGCACTGCAACGGGGGCGCTGGCAAGCCGAAAGTCGTTGCAAATTGCCCCCCGCGCGGCCAAGGGAGCGCTCGCCATGACTGCGGAAATCCATCAGCTCCACGGGGATCGCCCGCCCTCGCTCGACCCGATGATGGCGCTCGTCGCCGCCGACATGAATGAGGTGAACGCGGTCATTCTCGACCGCATGCAGTCGGAAGTCCCGCTGATCCCCGAGCTCGCTGGGCATCTTATCGCCGGCGGCGGGAAGCGGATGCGCCCCATGCTGACGCTCGCCTGCGGGCAATTGCTCGACTATCCGGGACACCGGCACTGCAAGCTCGCCGCCGCGGTCGAATTCATCCACACCGCGACCCTGCTCCACGACGATGTCGTCGACAAGTCGGACCTGCGCCGGGGGCGGCAGACCGCAAACATGATCTGGGGTAACAGCGCCTCGGTTCTCGTCGGCGACTTCCTCTTCAGCCGCGCTTTTGAGGTGATGGTCGAAGACGGATCGCTGAAGGTGCTCAAGATACTCTCGCGTGCGTCGGCGGTGATTGCCGAGGGCGAGGTCAACCAGCTCTCCGCGCAGCGCCGGATCGAGACGAGCGAAGATCAGTATCTTGCGATCATCAACGCCAAGACCGCCGAGCTCTTCGCCGCGGCGTGCAAGATTGCCGCAGTGGTCGCCGAGCGCGACGAGGCGACCGAGGCTTCGCTCGACGCCTATGGCCGCAACCTCGGCATCGCCTTCCAGCTCGTCGACGATGCGATCGACTATGTGTCCGACGCCGAAACGATGGGGAAGGGCGTCGGCGATGACTTTCGCGACGGGAAGGTGACGCTGCCCGTCATCCTTGCCTATGCCCGGGGGAGCGCGGAGGAACGCGAATTCTGGAAGCAGGCAATCATCGGCCATCGCGCCTCTGACGCTGACCTTCTGGAGGCGAAGGCGCTGCTCCAGAAGCATGATGCCATCGCGGACACCCTCGCGCGGGCGCGTCACTATGGCCAGCGCGCGGTCGACGCGATCGGCGGCTTCCGCGCGAGCCAGGCGAAGGCGGCGTTGACCGAAGCTGTCGCCTTCGCGGTCGCCCGCGCCTATTGAGGAAGCGATGGCCGCCGCGCGCCAGCCGCTTCCTATCGACGCCGTCCTGCCCGATATCCTCGCGGCGTTGACGCTCAAGCCCAGTCTCGTCGTCGTTGCGCCCCCGGGGGCGGGCAAGACCACGCGCATTGCCCCGGCGCTCCTCGACCAGCCATGGTGCAACGGCGCGGTGTGGCTCCTCTCGCCCCGGCGTCTTGCGGCTCGCGCCGCGGCCGAACGCATCGCGGAGGAAAGGGGCGAGCCCGTGGGGGGGCTCATTGGCTATGCGACGCGGCTCGATAGCAGGCAGTCGGGTGCAACGCGCCTTCTCGTCATGACGCCTGGGCTCTTCCGCACCCGCATTCTGGCGGACCCTGAGCTTGCCGGGGTGAGCGCAGTGCTGTTCGACGAGGTGCACGAGCGTAGCCTCGATGGAGATTTTGCGCTGGCGCTCGCCATCGACGCCCAGCAGGGCTTGCGTGATGATCTTCGCCTCGTTGCCATGTCGGCAACGCTCGATGGCGCCCGCTTTGGCGCGCTTCTCGGTGATGCGCCTCTCGTCAAGAGCGAGGGCCAGAGCTGGCCGCTCGGCCTTCGGCACCTCGGCCGCCGTGCCGAGGACCGGCTCGAGGCGAGCGTCCTCGCAGCCGTCCGCCAGGCGCTCGCCGACGAAGCCGAGGGCGACATACTCGCTTTCCTGCCCGGCGCTGCCGATATCGAGCGCGCGGCGGCGGCGGTCGACGAAGCGCGCCTCCCCCTTGTCGTCCACCGACTCCACGGACAGATCGATCCCGCGCTGCAGCGCAAGGCGCTCGTCCGCGACCCTGATGGCCAGCGCAAGCTGATCCTCGCGACGAGCATCGCCGAGACCAGCCTCACCATCGACGGGGTACGGATCGTCATCGACGCCGGCCTCTCACGCCGTCCCCGCTTTGACAAGGCGGCGGGGATTGCGCGGCTCGTTACCGAGCGGGCGAGCCAGGCTTCGGCCACGCAGCGGGCGGGCCGCGCGGCGCGGCAGGGGCCGGGGGTCGCTTACCGCTTGTGGGAAGCCCCGGCGACCGCGGGCATGCCGCCCTTCGACCCGCCCGAGATCCATGAGAATGACCTGATGCCGCTCGTCCTCGACTGCGCGAGCTGGGGGATTGTTGATCCCCGCCAGCTCGGATGGCTGGACCCGCCGTCGCCTGCCGCCATCACCGAGGCGAAGGCGCGGCTGATCGCAATCGGCGCGCTCGGCGAGGATGGCCGGATCACCGCCCACGGCAAGACGCTCGCCGCAGTGCCGCTACCCGTGCCGCTCGCGCACATGCTGCTCGACGCCGCCGCGGCAGGGGAGGCCGAGCTTGCGGCCCGGCTCTGCGTGCTGCTCACCGAGCCGGGTCTGGGCGGGCGCGCGGTTGATGTCGAGGCGCGCCTGCAGCGCTGGCGCGGCGCGAAGGGTGAGCGCAGCGAGGGCGCGGGGCGGCTCGCACGGCGGCTCGCGGCCCTTGCTGGACGGCTCGCGGCGAGGAGGGATCAGCAGCCCTCACGTTCGATTGGCGGCTGGATCGCGACCGCCTGGCCTGACCGGGTTGCGCGCGCGCGTTCAGGACAAAGGGGCGAATATCTGAGCGTTGGCGGGCGCGCCTATCGGCTCGACCCCGCCGAACCGCTCGCGAACAGCGAATGGCTCGCTATCGCTGACGCGCAGGGGCATGCAGCAGGGGTGCGCATTCTCGCAGCGGCGCCGATCGACGCCAGTGAGATCGAGGCGCTGTTCGCTGACCGAATCGTCGCCCACGCGGCGAGCCGCTACGACGCAGCAAGCGACCGCGTCGACCATCGCCGCGAACGGCGGCTCGGTGCGATCACCCTTGCAAGCGGCAAGGCGGGGCCCAGCGAAGGGGCGGAAGATGATGTGGCGGTGCGCCTCGCGGCCGTACGCGACAAGGGACTGGGAGTGATCGGCTGGGGGCGAGCGTCGCAGGCACTTCGCCAGCGCGCATCGTTTGCGGGGCTCGACATCCTCTCCTCAGGAGCGCTTGCCGACAGCCTCGACCTCTGGCTCGCCCCGCTCCTCGCCGAAAGCCGAGGACTGCGCGACATTCCCGATCGCAGGCTGGTCGACGCGCTGATGGGCCTCCTCGACTGGCCGGCACGCCAATTGCTCGAAAAGCGCGCGCCCGCCGAATATATGACGCCAGCGGGGAGCCGTCACCCGATCGATTATGGCGCCGAGGGCGGGCCGACGGTGAGCGTGCGGGTGCAGGAATTGTTCGGGCTCGCGCGGCATCCGAGCGTCGGCGAGCCGCCGGTGCCGCTCATCCTCGCGCTGACCTCGCCAGCCCACCGCCCGATCCAGACCACGCGCGATATTGAGGGTTTCTGGGGCGGAAGCTGGCACGATGTGGCGCGTGAGATGCGCGGTCGTTATCCGAAACATAGCTGGCCCGATGACCCGGCGCGCGCGCGGCCAACCCTGCTCACCAAGGCCGCGCAGGCACGGCGTGATGCGCAATAGCCTCTTTCCGCGCCGGATTGGAACGGCTAAGGCGGCGGCATCGAAAGCACTTACGAGGACGAGCGATGAAAGCGCGGATTTTCCAGAAACCCAAGAATGCGATGCAGTCGGGCCGCGCCGGAACGCAGCGCTGGATTCTGGAATTCGCACCCGCCGAACCGCGCAAGGCTGACCCGCTGATGGGCTGGGCAGGCAGCGGCGACACGCGCCGGCAGATCCGCCTCGGTTTTGCGACCCGCGAGGCGGCGCTCGCCTATGCCGAGCGCAACGGGATTGAAGCCGAAGTCGTGCCGACCCCGACCCGAACCCTCAAGATCCAGGCTTACGCCGACAATTTCCGCTAAGCGTTCAGACGTCGGCGTCGGGTTGCAAGAGCTTGTGGAGATGCACGACGACATATTTCATTTCCGCGTCGTCCACGGTGCGCTGCGCGGCAGCGCGCCAGGCCTTTTCGGCTGACTTGTAATCGGGAAACAACCCGACGACGTCGAGCGCGGTGAGGTCGACGAAATCGAGGCCTTGCGGATCGCTGACGCGTCCGCCGAAAACGAGGTGCAATTTGCTCATGATGCTGTCCTTGGCGCAGTGCGCGGGGGAGGAATGGGGCGCCCCCTAACAGCGCTGCGCCCTTGCGGCAAGCAGATCAATCGTCCTTGCTGTTTGACTTGGGCAATAGCGAGCCGAGCAAGGCGCCGACCGCGGCGGCCCCGGCGACGAGTGCGATCGGCTGCTTTTCGGCAACATCCTTGAGCCTGCTGCTTGCACGCTTCGCCTGTGCCTTGCCCCTTTCATAGGCCTGGCCGGCCGCTTCGCGGGCAGCGTCGGCCTGCTCGCGGCCCTTTGCGGCAAGCTCGCCCGTCGCCTCGCGGGCGCGGTCATAGCCGTCCTGCAACCGTGCGCGCGCCGCCTCGGCGGCTGCCTTCGCGCTGTCAGCGGTCTTCTCCGCGAACTCGCTTGCTTTTGCGCGCGTGTCGCGAGCGGTTTCACTGAGGGGCTTCATCATCTTCCTCCACGAGGCTTTCGGCTTCATCGGCCGCTTGGTTTTCTGAGGGCGAGGGCTGCAAATGGGCGAACGCCCCCTCGGCGAGGTCGCGCACCTTCCGGCCGAGGCGCGGAACATGCTCCTTGAGCGGCTCACGAAACAGCCAGGCGATCCCGGCCATCGCGGCAAGGGCGATCGGCAGACGATTTTCGCGGAACTGCTCGCGCACCATATGCGCTGCATCGTCGACCTTCTCACCGACACGATATTTCCCGCGGTCGAGAAGCGATCCGGGCTTCAGGGCGTCGCCGGCAACTTGCAGCTTACGCCGCAGTTCGGCGCGCTGGATCATCGAGCGGCGTGCGGCGTTGATGAGACGAGCGCGCGAGGGCCGCATCATTCCTCTCCCCGTGCGAGCAGATCATCGCGAAACGCCGCCTTGACGTCGTCGAAGCGAGTTCGCGCGCGCCAAGCCGCAAGGCCCGCGACAAGCAGCAGCAGCGCCACCACGATGAGCGTCGCGAGAAGCGGGCCGACATTCTGCGCCAGAACCAGGATGGCACCAAATGCGAGCGCCAGCATCGCAACCAGCAGCGCGCAGGCCGCGATGAAACCCCACGCCGACGACCAGACCGTCCCGTGATAGGCGAGCGCGCCGCGCGCCTTGAAGAGCGCGACTTCCGCTTCTGCCGCCGCGCGCAGATCATCGACCACATCGCCGACGATCTTGTCGAGCGGCACCGGCGGCGGTGTCACGGGCCGCCCGTCGGGTGCATAGCCGTGGCTCACGCCATCGAAGCCGCGCTCGGACGGCGGCGGGGTGTCGGGTGCTGGGGACGACAAGGGATCAGCCGTTGTTCGATCCGCCCTTCAGCATGCGGGCGAGCACGAATCCGAGCACTGCCGCGGCCCCAACGGCGACCGCCGGGCTTTTCTTGACAAAGTCACGCGTGGACGCGGCGAGTTCGTCGAGATCCTTCTGGTCGAGCGTAGAGGCAAGGCCTGCCACGGTCGAGGCAGCCGAACGGGCATAATCGCCATATTGCTTGCCGAACTTGCTGTCGACAGTGCCAGCGCTGTCCTCGAGCATCTTGGCAAGGCTGCCAACGGCCTCGGCGGCCTTGTCCTTGCCCCGGCTCGCAGCATCGCGCGCTTTTGCCGAAGCCTGGCCCGCCAGCGTCGATGCTTCGCCTTTCAAAGAGGCGGCCTTCTTCGACGCTTCGGATTTGATCGTTTCGCGCGTCGCGGCGAGCTGGTCGCGGATCGGGCGCTCTTTTGCAGTCTTGACGGTAGCGGGCTTGACGGCGGGAGCCGCCTTGGTCGCGCCCGCCTTCGCAGGCGCCTTGGGACGGGGTGCAGCGGCTTTCTTCGTGGCGGGAGTTGCGGCCTTTGCCATCATCATGTCCTCTTCTCGTTCCGGGCGTCACGCCTGCCGGTCGTGCGCATCCCTTTTTGGTCCTGTTCGAATATATAGCAAGGCGCGTCCAATGGTTCCATAGCACCGCAAAATTCCTATGCGTCTTGCGCTCTCATGCAGCCACCGATAACAGGCACGCGCCCATTCACGCGGCCCGTTCGCGGCCCCCAGCAGGACCTTTTTTCATGACCGCCATCATCGACATTCACGGCCGCGAAATCCTCGACAGCCGCGGCAATCCCACTGTCGAAGTCGATGTGCTTCTCGAGGACGGCAGCTTCGGTCGCGCAGCGGTTCCCTCGGGCGCTTCGACCGGCGCGCATGAGGCGGTCGAGCTGCGTGATGGCGACAAGACCCGCTATCTCGGCAAGGGGGTGACCAAAGCGGTCGATGCCGTGAACACCGAAATCGCCGATGCGCTGATCGGCCTCGATGCCGAGGACCAGCGCGAGATCGATACGGCGATGATCGGCCTCGACGGCACGCCGAACAAGGGCCGACTTGGCGCCAACGCCATCCTCGGCGTGAGCCTTTCCGCCGCAAAGGCCGCGGCCGACGCGCGCGGGCTACCGCTCTATCGCTATGTCGGGGGCGTCTCGGCGCGCACGCTTCCGGTGCCGATGATGAACATCATCAACGGCGGCGAACATGCCGACAATCCGATCGACGTTCAGGAATTCATGATCATGCCGGTCGGCGCCGGCAGCATCGCCGAAGCGGTGCGGTGGGGAAGCGAGATATTTCACACGCTCAAGAAGGGCCTGTCGGCAAAGGGGCTCGCGACCGCAGTCGGCGACGAAGGCGGTTTTGCGCCGAACCTCGCCTCGACCCGCGACGCCCTCGACTTCATTGCCGCATCGATCGATCAGGCGGGGTTCAAGCTCGGCAGCGATGTGGTCCTGGCCCTCGACTGCGCCGCGACCGAATTCTTCCGTGACGGCAAATATGAGATCAGCGGCGAGAAGCTTTCGCTGTCCCCTGAGCAAATGGCCGAATATCTCGCCGCGCTCGTCAAGGACTATCCGATCAAGTCGATTGAAGACGGGATGAGCGAGGATGATTTTGCGGGCTGGAAGGCGTTGACGGACCTCATAGGCGACAAGTGCCAGCTCGTCGGCGATGATCTCTTCGTCACCAACCCGGCGCGGCTCGAGGAGGGCATCAAGACCGGCCTTGCCAACTCGCTGCTCGTCAAGGTCAACCAGATCGGGACGTTGAGCGAAACCCTCGATGCCGTCGATATGGCCCACCGCGCGCGTTACACGGCGGTGATGTCGCACCGTTCGGGCGAAACCGAGGATTCCACGATCGCCGACCTCGCGGTTGCGACCAACTGCGGCCAGATCAAGACTGGCAGCCTCGCGCGTTCCGACCGGCTTGCGAAATACAACCAGCTGATCCGGATCGAGGAAGAGCTGGGCGACATGGCGCGCTATCCGGGGCTGGAGATTTTCGGTTGATCGCCGAGCCTTTGCGCGGGGGTTGCCAGCGCCTCCGCGATCGTTAGGACTGAGCCCTCGCATAGCGAGCGGGGGGGATGCCGATGAAGGGGCGGGTACCTGCGGCCGCGCGGTCGCGGCTGTTCCTGGGCCTCGCCTGGGTCGGGGCAGCGGCCGCGTTGGTGGGCTTTGCCAAGACCTTCATTCACCCGCTGCTCACCGGCACCTTTCGCGGGCATCCAGCCGTTTATGGGCACGCTGCACTGCTCTTTGGCTGGGTCGCCTTCTTTCTGGTCCAGACGTTGCTGGTTAATCGCGGCAAGCTGGTCTGGCACCGGCGGTTGGGCGGGATCGGGGCGGCGCTTGGCATAGGGGTCGTGGTGTCGACGATTGCCGTCGCGACGCTCGCGGCTCGCCGAACGGCAGCGGCGGGCGATCTTGGCGGCGCGCAAGGCGAATTGCTCGTCGTGCAGCTGGAGATGAGTGCATTTGCAACTCTCGTCGCGGCGGCGATCCATTTTCGCCGGCGCCCTGACATTCACAAGCGGCTCATGCTGCTTGCGTTCATCGGTTCGCTCGGCCCCGCCTGGTTTCGCTTCCGTCACTATTTCCCGGAGGTCGGCAACCCGCTTTTCCTCTATTCGGTCCTGCTCGCCGACTCCCTGATCCTCATCGCGATGCTCGCCGACCTGTTGCGATACGGGCGCCCGCATCGCGTCTATGTGCAGGCCGGCGGTGCGATGGTGGCATTGCACCTTGTGTAGGTCTTCGCCTTCGCTTCGTCGCCCTTTCGGGCCGTAGCCGCGACGATTGCAGGTCCGATGCTCTGAATCTGGCCGCATCCCGCTTGACGCCGCGAATCAACTCTGATTCAAGGCGCTGATGACGCAGCGCCACAAATTCCGCAAATCGGTAGATCGGGCCATTGGTCCGACGATCGCGGTGATCGCGGTGGCGGCGATGATCGGCTATATCATCTTCGGCCCAACCGGTCTTTACGCCTGGGGCGACTATAGTCAGTCGGTCGAGAAAAAGCGCGTGGTGCTGAGCGAACTGACGAAGAAGCAGAACGAGCTTCAGAACCGCGTCAACCTGCTCGACCGGCGGCGGGTCGATCCCGATCTCGCCGACGAATATGTGCGAGAAAAGCTGGGCGTGATGCACCCCGACGAGATCGCAATCCCGATGGACGGGGCCAAGAGGCCCTGAAGGCCCGCCGCTCCCCGTAGCGCGGGGTTTCCTCTTCAACGCGGGTGAATTCGAACCCGCAGACGGGCCCCGCGTTACCATGCTCCTCATAGCGCCTCGCCGCGACCGGATCGCGGCGGCCCCCCGTGTCGGTCGCGGGGGCGGCTGCGATTGCACGAAATGCAATCGTGCGGAGGGAACAAATGGCCCGATTGCAGCGCTTTGGATTGCAGAAATTGCATACGTAGAGCGCCTACCTCTCGCCGTCCCGGCGGAAGTTGCCAAACAGGGCAGGGCGCTCCTATAGGGGGCCTTGCCGTAACGGCTAAACGCAAAGGAAATCGCCTTGGCCAAAGCACCCGCGCGCAATGCCACCGCGCCAAAAAAATCCGCCTCCACGCCCGCTCCCACGCCGAACCGCGAGAAGCCCCGCGACCCTGCGCCCTATGAGGCGACGCCTGAGGAACTCGAAAAATTCTATCGCGAGATGCTGCTGATCCGCCGCTTTGAGGAGAAGGCCGGTCAGCTTTATGGTCTCGGCCTGATCGGCGGCTTCTGTCATCTTTATATTGGCCAGGAAGCCGTCGCAGTGGGCCTGCAGTCGGCGCTCGACGGCGACAAGGACAGCGTGATTACCGGCTACCGGGATCACGGCCATATGCTCGCCTATGGCATCGACCCCAAGGTCATCATGGCCGAGCTCACCGGGCGCCAGGCCGGCATTTCGAAGGGCAAGGGCGGCTCGATGCACATGTTCAGCGTCGAGCATAAATTCTATGGCGGGCATGGCATTGTCGGCGCGCAGGTGTCGCTCGGCACGGGCCTTGCCTTTGCCCACAAATACCGCGGGGACGGCGGCGTCGCCATGGCCTATTTCGGCGACGGCGCGGCGAACCAGGGCCAGGTGTACGAGAGCTTCAACATGGCCGAGCTCTGGAAACTGCCGATCATTTTCGTGATCGAGAACAATCAATATGCGATGGGCACCTCGGTCAATCGCTCGTCGGCCGAAGACCAGCTCTATCGCCGCGGCGAGAGCTTCCGCATCCCCGGCATGCAGGTCGACGGCATGGACGTGCTCGCGGTGCGCGGCGCGGCGGAAGCCGCGCTCGAATGGGTGCGCGCGGGCAAGGGGCCGATCCTCCTCGAGCTCAAGACCTATCGCTATCGCGGCCACTCGATGTCCGACCCTGCCAAATATCGCAGCCGGGAGGAAGTTCAGGCGGTGCGCGACAAGAGTGACGCTATCGAGCATCTGAAAAAGCTGATGCAGGACGCTGGAATCAGCGAAGACAAATTCAAGGAGATCGACAAGGAGATCCGCCAGATCGTGAGCGACGCGGCCGACTTTGCCGAAAGTGCGCCCGAGCCCGACCTTTCCGAACTCTATACCGACGTGCTGGTGGAGCAATATTGAGATGGCGATCGAATTGAAGATGCCGGCGCTGTCGCCGACGATGGAAGAAGGCACGCTCGCCAAGTGGCTCGTCAAGGAAGGCGACACGGTAAAGTCAGGCGACATTCTCGCCGAGATCGAGACCGACAAGGCGACGATGGAATTCGAAGCCATTGACGAGGGGACAATCGCCTCGATCCTGGTTCCCGAGGGCACCGACAACGTCAAGGTCGGAACCGTGATCGCGACGATCGCGGGCGAGGGCGAGGATGCTGCAGCGCCTGCCGCAGCGCCGGCTCCCGCTCCGGCTGCAGACGCTGAGACGGCCGAGCCCGATCCGACGCCCGCACCTGTTCCTGTCGCCGAGAAGCCTGTGGCAAAGGAACGGGCGTCCGATCCAGACATTCCGCAAGGCACGGCCATGCAGCGGCTGACCGTGCGCGAAGCGCTGCGCGATGCCATGGCCGAGGAAATGCGCAAGGATGAGCGCATCTTCGTGATGGGCGAAGAAGTCGCCGAATATCAGGGTGCCTACAAGGTTACCCAAGGCCTGCTCGACGAGTTCGGCGACAAGCGGGTCGTCGACACGCCGATCACCGAATATGGCTTTGCCGGCCTCGGCACCGGTGCCGCGATGGGCGGTCTTCGGCCGATCATCGAGTTCATGACCTTCAACTTCGCGATGCAGGCGATCGATCACATCATCAACTCGGCGGCGAAGACCAACTATATGTCGGGCGGCCAGATGCGCTGTCCGATCGTGTTTCGCGGTCCCAATGGCGCTGCGAGCCGCGTCGCGGCGCAGCACAGTCAGAATTATGCGCCCTGGTATGCAAGCGTTCCGGGCCTCATCGTGATCTCGCCCTATGATGCGGCCGATGCAAAGGGGCTGCTGAAGGCCGCGATCCGCAGCGAAGATCCTGTCGTCTTCCTCGAGAACGAGCTTCTTTACGGCCGCAGTTTCGATGTCCCCGAGGTTGAGGATTTCGTGCTGCCGATCGGCAAGGCCCGAATTATGCGCGAAGGCAGCGACGTCACAATCGTCAGCTACTCGATCGGCGTCGGGCTCGCGCTCGAAGCCGCCGACGCATTGGCTGCCGAGGGGATCGAGGCCGAGGTCATCGACCTTAGGACCCTGCGTCCGCTCGACACCGAGACGGTTCTGGCGAGCCTCAAGAAGACGAACCGCCTCGTCATCGTCGAGGAAGGCTGGCCTGTCTGCTCGATCGCGAGCGAGCTCGCGATGGTCGCGATGGAGCAGGGTTTCGACGACCTCGATGCCCCGGTAACGCGCGTTTGCAACGAGGATGTGCCGCTGCCTTACGCTGCAAATCTTGAAAAGGCGGCGCTGGTCGACACCCCGCGTGTGATCGCGGCGGTGAAGGCCGTTTGCAACCGGGGCTGATTTTCAGCGCCGCACCCAAAGTCCGCTCGCACCGAGCTTGCCGACGGGAAAAAACTCTTTCGGCAAGCTCGGGGCGAGCTGTTCTTATTGCGTGCGTTTGGTTCTAACGCAGGGCGGCATGACAGCTGAAGCGGCACCCCTTCCGAGCCTCTATCCGGACCTTCGCGACCCGCGCGTGATGGTCGCGGCGCCGCGCGCGCGGCGCGCGGCGCTCGCAGGGCTGTGGGCGCTCGCCGAGCGACTGACCAGGCTGCTTCGGGATGCGCGCGAGCCGATGATCGGGCAGATCAAGCTTGCCTGGTGGCGTGACATGATGGCGCTGCTGGCCAGCGATCCCGCCGCGCTGCCAAAGGGCGAGCCGCTGCTCGCCGAGTTGCAGGCGAACTGGGCCGGAGAGGGCGGGCTCGCCGCGCTTGTCGATGCGGCGGAAGCGGTGCTCCTAGCCGATAGCGATCCGGCGCACCGGGATGCCGCGCGAGCCTTTGGGGCGGTGCTGTTCAGCCTTTCTGGCGGCGCGGAGGCGGCGGGATGCCGATGGGGCCTCGTCTGGAGCGCCGCGCTCCAGGAGGAGGAAAGTGCGGCGCGGGACCTGCTTGCTGCTGCCCGCGCCGAGCCCGCCCAGCCGCGTGCGGCCTTTTCAGGAACGCGCGCCTTGCTGATGCTCGATCGCTGGGCAGGGGCGATCGCGGCGCGCGCAGGTGAGCGCCATTGGCGCCGCGAAGGATTGCTGCTGCTGCGCATAGGCCTCATGGGCCGCTGATCGAATAATATGCGCCAGGGGTGGAAATAGGGTACGCCAGCCTCTATCTTGCGGCAAACCACAGGGTCTCAGGGGACATTCTATGTTCAACGGGCTGGTCGCCTATCTCGATTCGATCAAGGCGCGCGACCCTGCGCCGCGGTCGCGCTGGGAAATCCTCCTCTACCCGGGGCTGCTCGCGGTCGGCATGCACCGCGTGGCGCACTGGCTGTTCGAGGCGGACCTGTTTTTTCTCGCGCGCTTCGTCAATCACCTTGCGCGCTGGCTCACCGGGATCGACATTCACCCGGGGGCGAAGATCGGCCGCCACCTCTTCATCGATCACGGTTTCGGCGTCGTCATCGGCGAAACCGCAGAGATCGGTGACAATGTCTCCATCTACCAGGACGTGACGCTGGGCGGCACAGACCCTGCCAATGGCATTGGGGGCAAGCGTCATCCGACGCTCGCCGACGACGTGATCGTAGGCTCTGGCGCGCAGATTCTGGGGCCGGTCACCGTCCACGCGCGCGCGCGCATCGGCGCCAATGCGGTGGTGACCAAAGACGTGCCCGAAGGCGCGGTGATGGTCGGCATTCCCGCGCGCTCCACGCTCGTTGACGCGGCTGAATATGCCCGCGAGTTCGTGCCCTATGGCACGCCGTGCAGCGAAACCTTCGACCCTGCGACGCAGAAGATCGAGATCCTTCAGTGCCAGCTTGAGCAATTGCAAAAGCAGCTCGCAGCGCTGATCGCCGAGCGCGATGCCGAGGGCAATGACACGTCGCGGCGCAAGGGGAGCCGGACGCGCGCCTGATGGGGACGGTGACACCTCTGCCGCCTTCACTCCGCGCGGCGCCGCTCCAGACGGGCTTCGACCGGCACGAGTTGACCCGTATCCTCGATCTTTACGGACGCATGGTCGCGGCCGGAAAGTGGCGCGACTACGCGATGGATTTTCAGCGCGATGTCGCGATCTTTTCCGCCTTTCGGCGGACCGCCGAGCGCCCCGAGTATCGTATCGAAAAGCGCCCCGCCTTGCGAAGCCGCCAGGGCATGTGGTCCCTGATCTCCGAGGGCGGGGCGATCCTGAAGCGCGGGGACGAGCTATCGAATGTGCTCGCCCCCGTCGAACGCAAGCTTATGAAGCTGGTTGGGGGCTGACCGTCGCCGGCAGCTGGCTCGCAAGATTGGCGGGCAGCATCCCGACCACCGCTGCACGCGCATTCTGCCAGAAAGCCGAAAGCAGCAGCAGCGCCGAGCCGATCACGAAGGCGGTCAGTGCGACGTTGAGTTCAACCGCGCCGAAGGTCTGGAAGAGCTGAGTCAGCGCGAAGAGCACATAGGCGAGCGCGGAGACGAGCAGCGCCCGTCGATCGATCGCGAGCGCGATCAGCCCGAACAGCACATAGATGGCCACGACCATCACCGCCGCGCCGCTCGAGATATTGTCGCCCTGCGTTACGCCGAGAAGGTGGAAGATCGGATGCGCAATCATCGGCGCCGCAAGAAGATGGAGCCAGAAGGCAACGTCGCTACGGCGTGTCTGGCGCGTCCGGTCGCTGCGATCCCACCACATTGCAAGCGCGAAAACGCCGAGCCCGGCGACGAGCACCAGTGTCATTACAAGCGTCTGCGAATGCTGCGGGACACCGGTGAGCGACAGTATCAGAGCAACCGCCGTCGCCGCGAGCGCCGCGGTTCCTGCCGCGACCGTGATCGGCACCATGAAGCGCCTCCAGTGCAGCCAGGTCGCGCCCGCTGTGACGAGCGCGATGCTGCCGGCAAGCAGCGCGCCGAGCGTCTCGCCCGGACTCCTGCCGAACAGGGCTTCGCCATGTGCAACGAGGAAGCCGACCATCGTCGCGGCGACGCCTCCGGCAAAGGCGAGCATCAGCACGATGCTCGGAAGCGCCATGCGACGCTTGCGCGTGAAATACTCCGCAAGAAACCATGAAGACGCCGCAACAAATGCGCCCGCGAGGGCATTGTGGATCGATTCTCCGATCCACGCGACGGCGACGAGGAGGATCACCGCGGCGATGCTGACGAAGATGTCGTTGAATCCGGTGATGAGGCGAAAATGCTCCTCATCGGCACCGGGAGCGGCGCGAACCGACGCGACGTGCGACCGGAAAGCCGCGGCGGCCTCCGGCGTCAACACTCTTGCATCGACCGCAGCTTGCAGGTCGCTTTCACTGTACATCGGGGTCGTCCTTCTAGACCGATCCCCTTGCCCCGCGCAGTTTATGCCACAGCTGTATTGGTGATGCAATACGATAAGTCAGGCAGGCATGCGCCTGTTTCGGCGCCATCCGCGCCGATGATGACAGCAGCGCGGTAGGTCCCCCAGGCAGGAACGCCGACAGGGCGTTCCTGCCTGGCAGGGGGGTGTCAGCTTCAGCCGAGCGCCTGCAGCGCCTTCATCACGATCATCGACTGTTCGCTTCCCGATTGCGGGACGATTTCGCCGGTGCGGTCGGTGATCTTGTCCCACGCGGCAGCAATGCCTTCGGGGGTGCGCTCGTCCTCGGGGAGCGCGACGCCAGGCGTCGCGGTGACATAGGCGGCGTGATAGGCCCCCGCGCCCGCGCCGACGATCATGTTGGTGGGGGCATCCTCGCTGACGAGGAAGAGCGCCGCGGGCACCACATTTTCCGGTGTGAACTTTTCGAACAGTTCGGGCGGGAAGATGTCCTCGGTCATGCGCGTTCCTGCAACCGGTGCGATGGTGTTGCAGCGGATATTATATTTTGCGCCTTCAAGGTGAAGCGTCTTGGTAAGCCCTGCGAGGCCGAGCTTTGCCGCTCCATAATTTGCCTGGCCAAAATTGCCGTAGAGCCCCGTCGACGAGGCGGTCATCAGGATGCGGCCATAGGCCTGTTCGCGCATCAGGTCCCAGCATGCCTTGGTGACGTTGGCGCTGCCGATGAGGTGGACCTTCACGACGAGGTCGAAATCCTCCATCGTCATCTTCGCGAAGCTCTTGTCGCGCAGGATCCCCGCATTGTTGACCAGAATGTGGACGCCGCCCCATTCTTCCTTCGCCTTTGCCACCATTTCGGCCATCTGCTCATATTCGGTCACGCTGCCGCCGTTCGACATGGCGGTGCCGCCCGCCGCGCGGATTTCCTCGACCACCTCGAGCGCTGCGTCCGAATGCCCCGTACCATCGCGTGCGCCGCCAAGATCGTTGACGACCACCTTCGCCCCGCGCCGCGCGAGTTCGAGCGCATATGCGCGGCCGAGCCCACCGCCGGCGCCGGTCACTATGGCCACGCGTCCGTCAAAATTGATCGTCATGATGAACTCCCAAAAGCCGGGGTCCCAGATGGGTTGCCCAAGAAAACCGGTCCGTCCCTTAATCGTTCGCAGCCCGCTGGCAAGGGCGAAAGGGCGGAAAAGAGCACGGCCTGAGGAAGCCAGGTTTAGCCCAATGCCTCCACCTCTTCGGCGAGCGCGAGCCAGCGGTCTTCGGCTGCAGCCTTTTCGCCGCGCAGCGCCTCCAGCTTCTCGGTCAGCGCCGTGAAGCGGGCGGGGTCGCGGCTGAAGAGGCTGCCGTCGGAAAGCTCGGTCTCGATCCCCGTCATTTCCGCCTCGATCGCCTCGATCCGCGCGGGGAGAAGGTCGTAGTCACGCTGATCCTTGTAGCTCAGCTTCTTGCGCGCCTGAGGCGGGGAGGGCGGGGCCGGAGCGGCCTGCGCTTTCGCCTTGGCCGCGACGGGTTTCACCCGCTTTGCTTCCCAATCTGCATATCCGCCGGCGACGACATCGACCTTGCCCGAGCCGTCGAGACCCAAGGTCACCGTGACCGTTCGGTCGAGGAAGTCGCGGTCGTGACTGACCAGCAGCACCGTTCCGTCATAATCGGCGATGACCTCCTGCAAGAGGTCGAGCGTCTCAAGGTCAAGGTCGTTGGTCGGCTCATCGAGGACGAGAAGGTTCGATTCCCGAGCAAATTCGCGTGCGAGAAGAAGCCTCGAACGCTCGCCCCCCGACAATGCGCCAACGTTCGCATCGGCGATGGCGGGGTCGAAGAGAAAATCCTTCAGATATCCTTGGACATGCTTCTTGACCCCGCGGACCTCGACCCAGTCGCCCCCATCGGCAAGGATGTCCCGCACCTTCTTCTCCGGCGAGAGAAGACTTCGCTGCTGGTCGATGACGATGCCGTCGAGCGTCGGAGCGAGGGTGACGCTCCCTTCGTCGGGAGCGATTTCGCCGGTCAGCAGCTTCAGCAGGGTTGATTTGCCCGCACCGTTGGCACCGACGATACCGATCCGGTCGCCGCGCTGGATGCGAAAGGTAAAATCCTTGATGATCACCCGCTCGCCAAAGCATTTGGTGATGTGCTCGGCCACGATCACCGATTTCGACCGGACATCGTCGTTGGCCAGCCCGAGCTTCGCGACTCCGGGACCGCCAATCATCGCGGCGCGCGCGGCGCGCATCTCCATCAGTTTCTCGAGCCTGCCCTGATTGCGGCGGCGCCGCGCGGTCACGCCACGTTCGAGCCAGTGGGCCTCGAGCCGGAGCTTGGCATCAAGCTTTTCGGCGGCGCGGGCTTCCTCGGCAAAGACAGCCTCGGTCCATGCATCGAAGCCGCCGAAGCCGATCTCCTTTCGCCGGATGTTCCCGCGGTCGAGCCACAGGGTCTGGCGGGTCAGGCGGGTCAAGAAGGTGCGGTCGTGGCTGATGACGACGAAAGCGCCCGCAAAGCGCGACAGCCACCCTTCGAGCCAGTCGATCGCGGCGAGGTCGAGATGGTTCGTCGGTTCGTCGAGCAGCAATACGTCGGGATTTTGCGCGAGCGCGCGGGCGATCGCGGCGCGGCGGCGCTCCCCGCCCGAAGCGCTGGCGGCCTCGCGCGTCATGTCGATGCCGAGCTGGTCGGCGATCGCGGCAACCTCATGCTCGGCGGGGGCGAGCTCGCCGCCTGTCGCATAATCCATCAGCGTGACAAAGCCCGTGAAGTCGGGCTCCTGTTCAAGAAGAACCACATGCGTGCCCGGGACGATCGTGCGCTTGCCCTTGTCGGCGTCGATGTGGCCGGCGAGCAGCTTGAGCAAGGTCGTCTTGCCCGCACCATTGCGGCCGATCAGCGCAAGCCGGTCGCGCGCGCCGATGTAGATATCGAGGTCCTGGAACAGCCATCCGCTGCCCTGGACCAGGCCGAGGCCTTCATAAGAGAGAATGGGGGCTGCCATGATGAACGGCTCGCTACCGATGCGTTCAGCCTGATGCAAGCCGCCTCCGCGCAAGGGCGGAACGGGTCTGCTCCGTCAGCGTTACGGGGTGGAGACCAACAGGGACCGGACGTCCGGCGTACAGGAGATTGAAATGACGAAGTCCATGTTCACCGCTATGGCCGGCGGGCTCGCGCTATTGGCCGCCGCGCCCGCGCTTGCGCAGCCAGGAGGAACGACGGTGACGACAGCGACGCAGCAGGGCCCAATATTGAGCTTTACGGTCAGCGAGGAGGTCCGTGCCCGCCCCGACCAGGCGACCATCGGCGCCGGGGTCACAACGACTGCGCCGACCGCGGTGGCAGCGATGCAGGCCAACGCTGCGGCAATGGACAAGCTGATCGCGGCCGCCAAGGCAAAGGGCATCAAGGCCGAAAATATCCAGACGAGCGGCATCAACCTGTCGCCGCAATATGATTATAACAATCGCGGCGACGGCCAGCCGCCGCGCTTCCTTGGTTATCAGGTTTCGAACAGCGTTCGCGCAACCACGAACAGGATCGACGACATCGGACCGCTGCTTGATGCGCTGGTCGCAGCAGGCGGCACCAATGTCGATGGGCCCTGGTTCGCGATGAAGGACCCTGACGCGATGCTGGTCGGCGCGCGCGGGGCAGCGATCAAGGCTGCGGAGGCAAAGGCGCAGGATTATGCCAAGCTCACCGGCTTCAGCGGCGCCCAGCTTGTCTCGATCAGCGAAGGGAGTTTCGGCGGCCCGCAGCCCCCGATGCCGGTGGCGCGGCTTCAGGCCATGGAAGCTGCAAAATCGACTCCGGTCGAGCCGGGACAGGTCGGCAATACGCTGACGCTGAGTTTCCAGTACCGGTTGGTGCCGTAAGGGGATCGGGCCCCGGCGCAAGCCGGGGCCCATGTGTCTGGAGCCCCGGCTCGCGCACATCAGTCCGAAAGTTCTTCTTCGGCCCAAGGCCAGGGGCGCTCGCGAAACCATTTCGTGATGATGTATTTGCGCCCCTTGCGCACCTTCATCCCATGGTGGAGCGTATCGGAGTTGGGCTCGCCGCCAGCGCCGATATTGTTCCAGGCGAGGAGCTTTCCCGTTTCAGGCTGGTGGATCTTGCCGGTCGCGAGGAACCGCGTCGCACCGCCGGCCGCGGGCTCATTGAGGTAAACCATCAGCGTCCAGCTGCGCTGACCCGGGACGGTACAATAGGTTTCCCAGTCGGCCCCATGGGGGTCGAAGAAGTCGGTATGCGCCTTGAACTCCTGTCCGACGTCATAGCGCTGTCCCTGGAGCGGCTCACCAAATTCAAGCGGGATCCCGGTAAGCGCGTGCAGCTTTGCGTTGACGGAGCGAACGAGCGGATCGCGGTGATCAAGGTCGCAGGTTGTGCTTGTACGGAACGCTTCGTCGCCATTGGGATCGGCGATTGTCGACGGCCGCACGTCGCGGTCGATCCTCTCGATCAATGCCGCGCAGCTTGCCGGGTCGAGAAAGCCGGGCAGGATGAACTGTTCAAGCTTTTCCGTCGGCGCGCGCCGGATCCTTGGAACGCCAGCAAGCCGCGCGGCGGTCTGGTCGGCACACGACGTAGCCATGTCGACGGATCGGTTTTCGGCCATGATGCGCTTCTAGGCGTTGCCCTCGGTGCGAACAATGCTTGACGAAAAGGGGCGTGCCGCCTATCGCCCGCGCGCTGTCGGCGGCATGTCCGTCCGGCCTTGTGGCGATCGTAGCTCAGTTGGTTAGAGCACCGGTTTGTGGTACCGGGGGTCGTGGGTTCAAGTCCCATCGGTCGCCCCATTTTCCCACGTCATGCGCGATTCAACCTTTGGCGTGACTCTGCGCCGACGTTGCTTTATTACATCTTTGCGTAATTTTTTAACGTGAAGGGTCAAGCCATGTCCGCTGTCTGGGATTTCGCCGATTTCGACGATCACGAACATGTCCACATGTTCCGCGACCGGGCGAGCGGGCTCACGGCGGTGATCGCCGTGCATTCGACGCATCTGGGGCCCGGCGCCGGCGGGGTGCGCTACTGGCATTATCCGCAGCGGGCCGCAGCGATCACGGACGCCCTGCGGCTGTCGCGCGGGATGAGCTACAAAAATGCGATGGCGGGGCTGCCGATGGGCGGCGGCAAGGGCGTGATTCTCGCAGACGAAGGCGCAGCGAAGAGCCCCGAACTCCTCGCTGCCTTCGGGCGGGCGGTCGAATCGCTCGGCGGGGCTTATGTGACGGCCGAAGATGTCGGGATCACGGATGCTGACATGGTCGAAATTGCAAGACACACCAAACATGTCTCGGGACTACCCGTGGCGAGCGGCGAAGCGGGGGGCGACCCCGGACCATTGACTGCGCTTGGCGTCTATCTCGGGATCAAGGCGGCCATCCGCGAAGGCCTCGGGACCGACAGTGCGAAGGATGTGCGGATCGCCATCCAGGGCGTCGGCAGCGTCGGTGCGGGGGTCGCGCGGAGGCTTGCGGCGGAAGGCGCGCAGCTGACCCTGGCCGACGTCAACCTCACGCGGGCGAAGGCGCTGGCCGACGAACTCGGTGCCGAGCTCGCCGATTCGGCGGCGATCATGGAAATTGAGGCTGACGTGCTGAGCCCGAACGCCCTCGGTGCGATCCTGAACGAGAAAAGCATCGAACGGCTCAATGTGTCGATCGTTGCGGGCGCTGCGAACAACCAGCTTGCGACGGCTGCTGACGGCCAGCGTATCCACGATCGCGGGATCGTCTATGCCCCTGATTATGTGATCAACGCCGGCGGCATCATCAACGTGGCATTGGAGTATCTGGGACAGGGGAGCCGCGAAGAGGTTGAAAGCCGGATCCGCCAGATACCCGGCCGCCTTGCCGAGATTTGGGCCGAGAGCAAGGCGAGCGGCACGCCGGCGGCCGTGGTGGCCGACCGCATGGCCCAGAAGCTGATCGGGCGAGGGTAGGGCGCCTCGACCGGCCGAAGCCGTGATCTGCGCAGGGGCCTCCTGCCACGGGTGGCGATGCTTCCTCCCGCCGGGCGGCTACAATTGGCGGCTGGCGTCCACTCTGATTTCCGCTAAGCCCATGGCCGCATGAAGCGGCACTTCTATCTCGTCAGCGGCTGGGCGTCGCTCGCACTGGGCGCGCTAGGCGCTTTCCTGCCGTTGCTGCCGACTGTGCCATTCGTGATCCTGGCCGCTTTCTGTTTCGCGCGCTCCTCGCCCCGGCTCGAGGCGTGGCTGGTGACGCATCCGCAGTTCGGACACCATATCCTTGCCTGGCGCGAGAAAGGTTCGATCAGCCGCAAGGGGAAGATCGCCGCGACGACGGCCTTCGCGATCAGCATCCTTCTCGCCGCAATTTTCTCGCCCTGGCCGTGGGTCATGCTACCGGTCATCGCCGCCGCGGTCACCGGAAGCTGGATATGGACGCGGCCGGAAGCATAGCTCCCGGCCGCATCGATACTATTATGGCGCCCCGTCAGAAATCGACGGACAAACGTCCGTAGACGAAGCGGCCGCTGAAGCCGAAGGGCGAGAAGGACGAATAGGGCAGGAAGGCATTGTTGAGCCCGTAGTCGAAGCCGCCCACGACCCCGTAGGGCAAACGGTCGGGATATTCGTCGAGCAGGTTGTTCGCGCCGACGGCGAGCTGGACCGCTTCGACAGGACGGAAGCGCGCTTCGAGATCGACGACCCATTTGGGCGACAGGGTAATGTCACCCGGTGCATCGCCCTTCGCAATGGCGATGTCACCGCTCGGCCCCGGGATGAACACCGAACCATAGCGGTTGCCCCGCAGGGTCAGGCCGGCGGGACCCGATTCCCAATCGAGCCCGATGTTGAGCTTGTTCGACGGTTGCCCCTCGGTGAGACGAAGGCTTTCGGGCCGCGCGAACAGGCGCGCAGCGGTAAAGCCGCTGAAGGTTCGCCGGTCGGTGATCTTCGTGTCGTTGAGGTTGTATCCCGCGGTCAGCGTCACCTTGCCGATCCCCATGTCGGGCAATCGGTAACTTGCAACCACGTCGAGCCCCTGGGTGCGCGTGTCGATCCCGTTGATGAAGAACCGCGCCGACGAGCCCGGGACCCCCGCATCTTCCAGTATCTGCTGGACGTCTGCGCCCTGCAGGTTTTCGGTGAGGGTGATGCGATCCTTGATCTTGATCCGGTAATAATCGACCGTGAGATTGAGCCCCGGGACCATGGTAAATACAAGGCCCCCGCCCAGATTCACCGACTTTTCGGGCTTGAGCGGCTGGGCGCCAAGCGCCACCGCGATCGGCGAGCCGACAGGAAAGGTGCCAACTTCCACGAGGCCAACGCCGGTCAGATTGACCGTCGAGGTGGTGGAGAAGAATTGCTGCGCCATGCCGGGAGCGCGAAATCCCGTCGATGCTGACCCGCGCAGCGCGAGCCCGTCGACGGGCTCGAAGCGCGCTGCGACCTTGCCGTTCACCGTGTCTCCGAAGTCGGAGAAATGCTCGTAGCGGCCCGCAACCTGAATATTGAACATGTCGCTGAGGTCCGCGTCGAGCTCGACATAGCCTGCAAAACTGTCGCGCGAGGCATCGACCTCGGAGCTCGGCAGGAAGCCCCCGAACACCTGCGATCCGACCCCGGCGCCGTTCGTGTAGAAATAAGGGCCAACAGCATAGCTTGCAGGCTCGCCTGCGACGATCTTGTAATTCTCGTTCCGCCATTCGCCGCCGAGCGCCAGCGAGGTATTGCCAAGCCCGATGTCGAGATCACGCTGGGCGTCGAAATTCACCGCGGTCTGGCCATAGCGCATGCCGCCCGCGTCGAACTTGCGGGGACTGTGGTCGCCACCGAGCGAGACGTTGACGCTGTTCTCCACGCCATAGTCGAGCCGGTTTGATCCATAGTTGATCGAAAGGTCGAGGTTCCAGCCGCCCGCTTCGCCTCGAATGCCGCCGGCGACCGCGATGTCATGGATGGTGCTCGTAATGAAGGGTAGATAGCCGTCCTCGTAGATCGGTGCACCGCCATTGTCCCAGTCGGCATTGCGGGCATCGAGAGCGCGGCGGAAGAAGCCCGCGGCATTCGCATCGCGCACACCATAGCTGCCGAAACTGTAGAGCTCCCACCCGCCGGCATCCATGCCGGCGTTGTAAAAGAAGTTCATATCTTTTGATTCGCCGTCACCAAAGCGATGCCAGAAGCGGTCGATCGTCGTCTCGCGCGGGTCGCCTGCCGCGGCATAGTTGCGGCGAAGATCGGCGCCGGAGCGATTGGTGGGCGAGCGGTCCTTATACTCGGCCGTGAAGTTCAGGTAACCATCGTCGCCGACCGGCAGGCCGATGTTGGTGGCCATCGTCAGCGTGCCCCCATCGCGCCGCTTGCGGTCGGAATCGGTGAGGGTGATGACCGGATTGTCGGAAGCGCCGGTGGTCGGCGCGACGCTCGCGACGTTTTTCACGTCCTCCATCGTCGTGATATATTTGCCGTAGGTGATCTGTGCCCGGCCGCCGACGCTCTTCTTGAGCTGGATATTGATGACCCCCGCGATCGCGTCGGACCCATATTGCGACGAGGCGCCGTCGCGCAGCACCTCGATCCGCTCGATCGCGATGGGCGGGATCGTGTTCATGTCGACACCCGACGAGCCCCGACCTACCGAGCCGTTCAGATTGAGAAGCGACGAGAGGTGGCGGCGCTTGCCGTTGACGAGAACGAGCACCTGGTCGGGCGCGAGGCCGCGCAGCGTCGCGGGACGCAGGGAATCGGTACCATCGGTGAGCGAAGGCTGCGGAAAGTTGAACGAGGGAACGAGCTGGTTGAGGAGCCGGTTGGTTTCGGTGGTGCCGCTATTGGCGAGCGAATCCGCCGAAATTACATCGATCGGCACGCTGCTGTCGGCAATCGTGCGGTCGGTACGGCGCGTGCCCGTCACGATGATCAGCGAGTCTGCATCTTCCTCGGATGCGCCAGCGTCCTGCGCGGCGGCGGGAGCCGCCCAGCAGGTGGTAGCCAGCGCCGTCGTAAGGGCGAGGAGGGTGAGGGGATGAGAAGTTCGCATGTGAAGCTCCCTGTTATTGCGCGAAATGCGGTGGACCAAAACTCCGCCCCCGCGCCTGCCATCGCCACCCTTTTTCGACGAGCGATGGGTCAATTATTATATTTTGCGGTTCACTGTGGTAATTGAGCAACAGATCATGGGCCAATATTGGCATTACGTTACAGGTAATTGCGGTGTGCCTGCTATGGGCCCTTGTCGCGCTGCAGCTTTTAGGAAACGCTGCGCTGCAGCTGCTCTCGAGCATCGGAGAAGGACAATCTGTCCACGCCATAATGCTGGACCACCGGGACATCGTCGCTTAAGGCTTCGCGCGCGATGCACGCCTATGCGAACCCTGCCCGTTTCCTGGCCATTGCCCGCCCGCTGACCCCTTGGCTGCTTGGCCTGGGTATGGCGCTGCTGTTCGCTGGTGCGTGGGCCGGACTTGTCCTGGTCCCCGGCGATTACAAGCAGGGGGAAACGGCGCGCATTCTTTATGTCCATGTCCCTTCGGCCTGGCTCGGCATGGGCGGCTGGTCAGGGCTTGCGGTTGCGGGGCTTGTCCAGCTTGTCTGGCGCCACCCGCTCGCGGGGATTGCGGCGCGCGCGATTGCGGTGCCGGGGATGCTTTTCACCGCGCTATGTCTCGCCACGGGTTCGATCTGGGGCAAGCCGACCTGGGGCACCTGGTGGGAGTGGGACGGCCGGATGACCTCGATGCTCGTTCTCCTCTTCCTCTATGCCGGCTTCGTCGCGTTGACGATGGGCGATGAAGGCGGACGGCAGGGGGGGACTTTGCCGCGCGGCGCCGCGGTCTACGCGCTCGTCGGCGCGGTCAATATCCCGATCATTAATCGCAGTGTCGTGTGGTGGAACAGCCTGCACCAAGGGCCGAGCATCACCATGCGCGGATCCTCGATCGACGGCGCTCTCTTGTGGCCGCTTGGCTTGACCTTGCTCGGCTTTTCGCTGTTGTTCGGCGCGATCGTCCTGATGCGCATGCGGCGGATCATTGCCGATAATCGCGTTACGGCGCGGCTGCGGCGGATGGCCGACGAGGAGGATTAGAGCGATGACGGGGGTGATCAGCGAGGGCGACCAATGGGCCTATGTCGCGGCCGCCTATGGGCTTGCCGCGCTGCTGACGGGCGCGGTGCTCTGGCATAGCTGGCGCGCAATGACCAAGGCCGAGAGACGAAGCGACGCGCTGCGAAAGGACCGTGGCAGATGAAGCCCAAGCACCAGCGGCTTGTCCTCGCGCTCCTTGCGCTCGCCGGCATCGCAGGTGCCGGAATTCTCGGCGCGAGCGCGCTGCGCGACGAGGCAGCCTATTTTCGTACTCCGACCGAGGTGAGGGCTGGAAAAGCCGAGACGGGTGAGGCGATGCGGCTCGGCGGCATGGTCGCAGCGGGGAGCATCGCGCGCCAGGCTGACGGGGTCACGATCCGCTTCGTTGCAACCGATGGCAAGGCGTCGGTTCCCGTAGAGTTCACGGGTATAGTCCCTGACCTGTTCGCCGAGAATTCGGGCATGGTCGCCGACGGTCGCATGCGCGCCGACGGTGTTTTCGTGGCCGACCGGATTCTCGCCAAGCATGACGAGCGCTACATGCCGCCGCAGATGGGCGAGATGCCGAAGAACATGAAGCGGGTGCCGGGGGAATGAGGCGCTCCTCCTTCCCATATTTGCGAGCCGAACGATGATCGCCGAACTTGGCCTTGCGCTCTTGTGGATGGCCGCAGCGCTTGCCTGCCTCTCGCTCGTCGCGGGGGCGCTGTTCCTGCGCGGCGGACCAAAGGATCTCGCATCGCTCGTGCGGCCCGCGAGCGTCGCGCAAGGCGCGCTGACGGCCGCGGCCTTTGGCCTGCTTATCGCCCTGTTCGTCCGCTCCGACATGTCGGTCGAGCTCGTCGCGCGCAACAGCCACAGCCTTAAACCCATGCTGTTCAAGGTCGCAGGCGCCTGGGGAAATCACGAAGGCTCGATGCTCCTGTGGCTGACGATCCTTGGCCTGTCGGGAGCCCTTGTTGCGCTGTTTGAAAGGCGGCTGCGCGAGGATACGCTCGTTGCAACCCTTGCAGCGCAGGCAGCGCTCAGCCTCGGCTTCTTTGCCTTCCTCCTTTTCTCCTCCAATCCCTTCAATCGCCTGCCGATTGCACCGCCCGACGGGCAGGGACTCAACCCCTTGCTTCAGGACCCGGGCCTCGCCTTCCATCCGCCGACGCTCTACGTCGGTTATGTCGGCCTGTCGGTCGCCTTCAGCTTCGCGGTGGGCGCAATGGTCACTCGCGAGATCGGACCCGCCTTCGCGCGCGCCATGCGGCCCTGGGTTCTTGGAAGCTGGATATTCCTGACGCTCGGTATCACGGCGGGCAGCTACTGGGCCTATTATGAGCTTGGCTGGGGCGGCTGGTGGTTCTGGGACCCGGTCGAGAATGTGTCGCTCGTGCCGTGGCTCGCGGGCGCGGCGCTCCTTCACTCGGTCGCTGTGACAGCAACGCGCAACGCGCTCCGGGCATGGACGGTGATGCTCGCGGTGATCGGCTTTTCGATGTCAATGGTGGGCACGTTCATCGTGCGTTCGGGGCTGTTGACCAGCGTGCACAGCTTCGCGGTCGATCCCGAGCGCGGCACCTTCCTGCTTGTCCTGATGGCAATTTATATCGGCGGGGCGCTCGCGCTTTTTGCGCTGCGCGCCGGGACCGTCGCGGAGGGCAAGAAATTCTCGCTGTTGAGCCGCGAAGGCTCGCTCGTGATCAACAATCTCTTGCTGACAACGATCCTCGCGCTCGTTCTTTTAGGAACGCTCTATCCGATCGTCGCTGAAGCGATGGGCGAGAAAATCTCTGTGGGCCCGCCCTATTACAACAAGGTTGCAGGTCCGCTCGCCCTCATCCTCTGCCTCGTCATGGTCGCAGGGCCGCTGCTCGCGTGGCGCCGCGACGATGGAAAACGCCTCTGGTCGCGCTTGCCGCTTGCGGTGCTGGCGGGCGCGTTGGTGCTCTTCGGCCTTGTCCTTTTCGGCGGGTCGGTGCGCGTCCTGCCGCTCCTGGGAATGACCGTGGCAGCGGTCGTCGCGGTGGCGAGCTTCGCGCCGCTTTGGGGTCGCAATCTCCGCCGGACGCCGCTCCCGACCTGGGGCATGGTGATCGCGCATTTCGGCGTCGCGGTTGCGCTCGCGGGAATGGCCGCGGAAAGCGCCTTCATCAAGGAGCGGCTCGTTGCGGCGGCGCCAGGCGAGACGGTCAAGGTCGGTGACTTTGCCGTGACCTTCGTGGGGGTTCGGCCGATTGCCGGCCCGAACTACACCGCGATCGAGGGGCGGCTTGTGGCGACCACGGGATCGGGCGCGAGCTTTACCTTGCGCCCCGAGGCCCGCACTTTTCCAGGCCTGATGGGCGCCCCGCCGACCGAAACCAACGAGGCGGCGCTGCTGACACGGCCCGGCGGACAGCTTTACGTCGTGCTCGGGCAGCCGGTAAGCTCGCCTGACGGCACCGCAGATCGCTACCAGCTCCGCCTGTGGTGGAAGCCGCTGGTGTGGTGGATATGGCTCGGCGGCGCGCTCATCGCGCTCGGCGCGGCGCTGTCGATGCTCGGCCGCGCCCAATTGCTCGCGATCTGGCGCACGCATAGGTCGAGGAAAGCACAGGAGCGCTTCGCGCCATGAGGAATCGCTGGATCCTGTTCGTGCCGCTCGCGATCATGGCGCTGTTGTTCGGCGCCTTTGTCTACCGGCTGGTGACCCCGGCTGAGACCCTCATACAGTCGCAGTGGATCAACAAGCCGATGCCGCTCTTCGACCTTCCCCCTGCGACTGCGGGTGTCGAGGGGCTCAAGAGCAGTCAGCTTGCCGACGGGCGGCCGCGGCTGGTCAATGTGTTCGCGAGCTGGTGCATTCCGTGCCGGGCGGAGGCGGCGCAGCTTGAAGCGCTCAAGCGGGCAGGGGTTCCCATCGACGGCATCGCGATCCGTGACCGACCCGAGGATGTCGCGGCCTTTCTCAATGAATTCGGAAATCCCTTCGACCGCATCGGGTCGGACCAGCAGAGCAGCGTCCAGATCGCCCTCGGATCGTCGGGAGTGCCAGAAACCTTCCTCATCGACGGGAAGGGCATTATTCGCGAGCAGATCCAGGGGGTCATTCTCGCTGACGACGTCCCGCGGATCATGGCAAAGCTGGAGGCGATGAAATGAAGGTGCGGCTCTTCATCGCGGCGATGATGACGCTGACCTCGCTTCCGCTCGGAGCGCAGGACCGCTTGCCGCCGGCGCCCTACGCCTACCAGCAGCTCAATGATCCCGCGAAGGAAGCCAAGGCGAAAGCGTTGATGGAAACGCTGCGCTGCCTCGTCTGCCAGGGACAGTCGATCGCCGATAGCGATGCGCCGCTTGCTGGCGACATGCGGCACGAAGTGCGCACGAAGATCGCCGCGGGCGAAAGCCCCGACGCGATCCGCAAATGGCTTGTCGCCCGCTATGGCAACTGGGTGAGCTACGATCCGCCCTTCGACGGGGCGACGGCGCTGCTCTGGCTCGGACCTCTCCTGTTTCTCGGGGTCGGCGGGTGGCTGGCCTTCGGACGCTTCCGCCGCGAGGGCGGGGAAGAAGAGCCATGATCTGGCTTTGGATCGCGCTTGCTGCGCTTCTCGCCGCTGGCGGCATGATGTGGCTCGGGCGTTTGCCGGCCGCGGCACGGCCGCTCGCCGGGGCCGCGCTGATGCTCGGCCTTGCAGGTTATGCGCTGCAGGGCAGCCCGGCGCTGCCCGGAAAGCCCGTGGCAAAGGTCGAGGAGCCCGATGGCTTTGGCGAGGCGATCGCCGACCGGCGGCAGGGGATGAGCGAGCGCTTTGGTCCGGCGGCGCAGTGGCTTGCGATGTCCGACGGCTTTGCGCGTACCGGCAAGACCGCGCTCGCGGCGCAGACTCTGGAAAAGGGTCTTGAGCGTTACCCGGACAATGTCGACCTCTGGGTAGGACTCGGAAACGCGCTTGTCGCGCACGGCGGCGGCGCGATCTCGCCCGCCGCGGCGCTCGCTTTCGATGAGGCGGCGAAACGCGAGCCTGGGCATCCCGCGCCGCCATTTTTTGCCGGGCTTGCGATGGCGCAAAGCGGTGACCTTAAGGGTGCAAACGCGGTATGGAGCGACCTGCTTGCCCGTAGTCCCGCCGAAGCGCCGTGGCGCGCCGACCTTGAAATGCGCCTCGCGCAGCTTCGCGAGGCGATGGGACCCGAGCTCCCGTCTGAGGCGCCGCGAGGCCCGTGATCCGCCCCTGTTCTATTTGCGCAGGCTCGTCTAAAGCGCGGCGCCATGACTGCTGAGTCGCAACAGGTGGCGGCAGGCGCGGACAGCGCCGCGGCCGCCGCCGACACGGGCCAGACGGGCCCTGCCCATCACGGCGATGGCAAGCTCAAGCTTGCGGTCGGCGCGATCGGCGTGGTGTTCGGCGATATCGGGACGAGCCCGCTCTACGCCTTTCGCGAAACCTTTGCCGGGCACCATTCGATCGATGCCGACCGGGTGCACATTTATGGGGTGCTCAGCCTCGTTTTCTGGTCGATGATGCTCGTCGTCACCTTCAAATATGTGCTGACGATCATGAAGGCGGACAATAAGGGCGAGGGCGGGAGCCTCGCTCTGCTCGCTCTCATTAGCCGGCAATCGGAAGGAAAGCGCTGGACCTGGCCCATCGTCCTGCTCGGGGTATTTGCAACCGCGCTCTTCTACGGCGACAGCATGATCACCCCGGCAATGTCGGTGCTGTCGGCAACCGAAGGACTGAATTACGTCAACAGCGGGTTCCAGCCCTATATCGTGCCGATCGCGCTGGCCATCCTGATCGGCATCTTTGCGATTCAATCGCACGGGACGGCCAAGGTGGGCGCTTTGTTCGGCCCGATCATGCTGTGCTACTTCTTGATGCTCGCGGTGCTCGGCCTCATTCATATCATCGAGCATCCCACGATCATCCTGGCCACGATCAACCCGGTCAACGCGCTGCGCTTCTTCTACCTCGACGGCTTTACGGCCTTCATTGCGCTCGGAGCCGTGGTGCTCGCGGTGACGGGGGCCGAGGCACTCTATACCGATATGGGGCATTTCGGGCGCGCGCCGATCGGACTGTCGTGGCTCTATTTCGTGCTGCCCGCGCTCATGTTCAACTACATGGGGCAGGGCGCGATGGTGCTTGAGGCCGACATGGGCGCTCGGCTCGGCATCATTCAGGATCCCTTTTTCCTGATGATGCCCGATAGCTGGCGGATTCCGGTCGTGCTGCTTGCAATGCTCGCGACGATCATCGCAAGCCAGGCAGTGATTTCGGGGGCCTTCTCGCTCACTCAGCAGGCGATCCAGTTGGGTTTCATGCCGCGGCTGCGTGTCGAGCACACGAGCGCGTCGGCGCAGGGCCAGGTCTACATCCCGCTCGTCAACTGGGGACTGATGGTGATGGTGATCCTGCTCGTCCTCTTCTTTGGATCATCGAGCAATCTTGCGGCCGCTTACGGCATCGCGGTGACCGGGGCGATGTTCATCGACACATGCCTGATGAGCGTGGTGCTCTTTGCCCTCTGGAAATGGCCGGCGTGGAAGGCGGTTCCGCTGCTCGCGCTCTTCTTCGTGGTCGATATCGCCTATTTTGGTGCGAACCTGATCAAGGTCCCCGACGGGGGCTGGGTGCCGCTTGCGATCGGCCTGACCATCTTCACCATGCTCACAACCTGGTCGCGCGGGCGCAAGCTGATGCAGCAGCAGATGGCCGCGGGTGCGATGCCGATCCCGGTCTTCGTCAAGTCGGCTGCGAACAGCGCGACACGTGTCCCCGGGACCGCGGTGTTCATGACATCGAGCGCGGACGGCGTGCCGCACGCGCTGCTTCATAATCTGAAGCACAACAAGGTACTGCACGAGCGCATCATCCTTTTGACGATCAAGATCGCGGACGTTCCCTTTGTGCGCGAAGCCGACCATTACGCGCTCGATGTCCTTGGGCAGGGCTTTCACCGGCTGATCCTGAAATATGGCTTCATGCAGCCGGTCGACGTGCCCGCGGCGCTAAGCCGCGTCGGCGGATGTGGCGGTGCGTTCAAGATGCTCGAGACGAGCTTCTTTCTGTCGCGCCAGACCCTGATTGCGTCGAAATCCCCCGGAATGCCGATCTGGCGCGAAAAGCTGTTCGCGTGGATGCTGCGAAACTCGCAAAGCGCGATGGAATATTTCCGTCTGCCAACCAATCGAGTCGTCGAGCTGGGCAGCCAGGTCGCGATCTGAAGGCCTGACAGGCTCCTATCCGATATATTTGTTCTGAAGCTCGCGGTAGGCGTCGCGGTATTGCGCTGCGAGGTCGGCAATGAATTCGGCCGCGGGGCGGACTCCCGAGATCGAGCCGATTCCCTGGCCCGATCCCCAGATATCCTTCCACGCCTTGGCCTTGGTGTTGCCACCCGATCCGAAATTCATCGTCTTCAGATCGCCCTCGGGAAGATTGTCGGGGTCCATGCCGGCGGCAAGGATCGACTGGCGAAGATAGTTGCCGTGGACCCCGGTGAAGAGATTCGAATAGACGATGTCGCCCGCGCGCCCGGCGACAATACCCTCCTTATATCCCTCGTCGGCGTTGGCCTCCGCGGTCGCGATGAAAGCGCTGCCGATATAGGCGAGATCGGCGCCGCACGCCTGCGCCGCCAGGATCGAGCGGCCGTGCGCAATTGCGCCCGAGAGCGCCACGGGGCCGTCGAACCAGCTGCGAATTTCCTGCACCAGTGCAAAGGGCGACTGGGTGCCGGCGTGTCCGCCCGCGCCGGCGGCGACGGGGATCAGCCCATCGGCGCCCTTTTCGACCGCTTTGCGCGCAAAGCGGTCGTCTATGACGTCGTGGAGCGTGATGCCGCCCCAATTGTGCACGGCCTGGTTGAGTTCCTCGCGGGCACCAAGCGAGGTGATCGTGATCGGCACCTTCCATTTCTCGCAGGTTGCAATGTCGGCCTCGAGCCGGTCATTCGAACGGTGGACGATCTGGTTGACCGCGAAGGGCGCCGAGAGGCGGTCGGGATTGTCCCGGTCCCACGCGGCGAGTTCCTCGGTAATGCGGTGGAGCCATTCGTCGAGGAGCGATTGCGGGCGGGCATTGAGCGCGGGGAAGCTGCCGACGATGCCGGCCTTGCACTGGGCGATGACAAGGTCGGGCCCCGAGACAATGAAGAGCGGCGAGCCGATGACAGGAAGACGCAGGCGATCGAAGATCGGGGGAAGGGCCATGAATCACTCCGGTTGCAATTTTGGGATGACCTTAACGTAAACGGAAGGTGTGGCAAGAGGCGGGGATACGGGCGACGTTCAGGCGCCCGCCGGCCCCTTAAGTTCGATGATATTGCCTTCCGGATCGCGAATGTAGATCGATGGGCCTTCCCCCTCGGCGCCGTAACGCGGCCCCGCCTGCTCGACCGCGACGCCATGGTCCGCAAGATGCGCGCGGATCGCAGCTTCGTCGAAGCCCTCTACTGCGAGTGCAAAATGGTCGAGATTACGGCCCTCGGCCCCCGGCGCTTCCCCGCCCATTGCGCCGAGCTTGCCGGTCACGGTGACAAGGTCAATGAGGGCGCGCCCCGCGCGAAGCTGGTAGAGGCCGATCCCCGCCTGCTCGCGTTCCTCGGTGCAGCCGAGGACGTCCTTGTAGAAGCGGCGCATTCGGTCGAGATCGACCACGCGAAGGACGATATGATCGAGCCCGCGCAGCGCGAAGGGCGGGTTCGTCATGGCAGGATCCAGCCTCTCACCTTGAGCCGATCCCCGGGGCGGCGGGGTCCTTCCAGTCGACGCGGTAGAGATCGAAGCGCCGATCGCGCAGATTTTGCACCGCGCCGCTCTGGCGGCTGGTGAGGAGATCAGCGAGGCTCAAGTCGGCAATCGCGATGGTCTCGGTGTTCGCCGCGGTGTCGGCGGCGACGCCATCACGTGCAAAGGCAAAATCCGAAGGAGTGAGAATCGCGCTTTCGGCATAGTGAATGTCCATATTCTCAACGTTCGGCAAATTGCCGACGACGCCCGAGGTAATGACATAGCATTGGTTCTCGACGGCGCGCGCGTGGCAGCAATAGCGCACTCGCAGATAGCCGCGGCGTTCGTCGGTACAGAAAGGCACGAACAGCATCATCGCGCCCTGGTTGACGAGGTGACGCGCAAGCTCGGGAAACTCGCTATCGTAGCATATCATCACGCCGATCGGCCCGCAGTCGGTGTTGATCGCATCCGCGCCGTAGCCGCCCTTGATGTTCCACCAGCGGCGCTCGGAGGGAGTCGGATGCAGCTTCTCCTGGCGGTGCACCGACCCGTCGCGCAGGAAGACATAGGCGATGTTGCGGATATCGCCGCCCTCAACGCGCGTCGGATGAGAGCCGCCAATGATGTTGATATTATAGCCGACCGCGAGCTTCTCCATGAAGGCCAGGTAGCGTTCGGTATAGTCGGCGATCTTCAGGATCGCCTTTTCGGGCGGAAGCTTGTTCTTGTCGATCGACAGCAGCTCGAGCGTGTAGAGCTCAGGAAAGACAACGAAATCGGCCGCATAATCGGCCGCAACGTCAACAAAATATTCAACCTGCTCCTCAAACTGTTCGATGCGGTCGATCCCGCGCATCTGGAACTGGACCGTCGCAACGCGTACCGAGGCGGGGAGGCGGTCGGGCGCCGAACCGCGATGGCGCGCATTCGCCTTCTCGCGCGGCGGGGCGAGGGGGTTTTCCCAGACCATCAGCACGGCATGACCGCCGCTTTCACGGTCGCTCGGCAGATAGTCGTGAAGGATGCCTTTGACCTGATAGCCCTGATTGACCTGGAAATTGATCACCGGGTCGCGAAGCTGCTTGTCGAGGACCGCGGCGAGATAGGCTTCAGGCTCGGGAAATTGACGGCGGCGGCGTGCATAGCCCGGCATGCGGCCACCAAAAGCGATGCCCTGAAGCTCGAGTGCCTGGCACAGTTCCTGCCTCTTGCGGTAGAAACGCTGGCCGATGCGAAGCCGTCGATATTCAGGATCGACGCATACCTCCATGCCATAGAGGATCTCGCCATCGGGATCGTGCGGGGTCGCAAAGCCGCCCCCGCTGATTGCGGTCCAGCGATGATCGGCGAGCGCCGCCTCCTCGGGCACGATCAGCGTCGCGCAGAAGCCGACAATTTGGCCTTCATATTCGGCGAGGAACTGGCCTTCGGGAAAATTGTTGATCTGGCCGCGGATCTGCGCCGCCGAATAGGCCTCTGCGCGGCCGTAGACCTTCGCCGACAGGCGCGCGATTGCGGCGGCATCGCGGGTTTCGGAGTTTCTGATGACGAGCTTTGGCCGGGTGGAGTCCATCCGCTCGATATAGGGCGCACAGCGGTGCTGTCCAATCAGCGTTCCCGCAAAATCGAGGGCGCGAAAAAAATGCTCGCTCGCCTGTCGATTTCGCGATCGCTCCTTCGTCGTCTAGAGAGGAGGCCCTGCCGGCCCCTGCGATCAAGGAGATGACCGATGCGTGTGATGGTTTTTGTAAAGGCGACCGAGGACAGCGAACAGGGCATGACGCCTTCGCCCGAACTTGAGCAGATGTTTGTCGACATGGGCAAGTTCAACGAAGAGCTTGTAAACGCCGGGATTCTGGTCGCAGGCGACGGTCTCAAGCCCTCGTCCTTCGGCAAGCGCGTGGCGTTCGACGGGCCGAGCCGTACCGTGATCGATGGCCCCTTTGCCGAGACGCGCGAACTCGTCGCGGGCTATTGGCTCTGGGAAGTCAAGGACATGGACGAAGCCGTCGAATGGGTGAAGCGCTGCCCCAATCCGATGCTCGGCCCGAGCGAAATCGAAATCCGCCCGCTTTATGAAATGGAGGATTTTGCCGATCTCATTCCGCCCGAAGCCGCTGCGATCCATGACGGGGTTGGCGAAAAGCTCGCGAAGCGCTGATGCCTTGTCCTGCCCGCCATGCGCCTCTAACGCAGGCGCATGGCGGCTGACCCTACCCATAGGGCGATCGAGGCGGTCTTCCGCATCGAGCGGGCACGGCTGATCGCTGGGCTCGCGCGAATGACGCGCGATGTCGGCCGCGCGGAGGAGCTGGCGCAGGAGGCTTTGCTCGCTGCTCTCACGGACTGGCCGAAATCGGGTGTTCCAGACCGGCCGGGCGCGTGGTTGATGGCGGCGGGCAAGCGTCGTGCGATCGACGGGTTGCGCCGCGCGGCGATGCAGGAGCGCAAACACGCCGAGATTGCCCGCGAACGGGATGATGAGCGCTGCATGAGCATTGAGATGATCGAGGCGGAGATCGACGATGATCTGGGCGACGAGCTGCTCGGCCTGATTTTCGCCGCATGCCACCCGGTGATCACACCCGAGGCGCGCGCCGCGCTGACGCTGCGCCTCGTGGGCGGGCTGTCGGTCGAGGAGATCGCCCGCGCCTTTCTGTCGAACGAGGCGGCGATCGCGGCGCGGATTACCCGCGCCAAGAAAGCGATCGCCAAGGCAGGGGTGGCGTTCGAGGTCCCGCGTGGGCAGGCGCTCGCGCCGCGCCTCGCCTCGGTGCTCGAGGTGATCTACCTCATCTTCAACGAAGGCTATGCAGCGACGAGCGGGCCCGATCTAATGCGCCCGCCGCTCTGCGCCGAGGCGCAGCGCCTCGGGCGTATCCTCGCGGGGTTGATGCCTGCCGAGCCCGAGGTGCTGGGGCTGCTCGCGCTCATGGAGATTCAGGCATCGCGTCTTCCTGCGCGCGTCGGACCGGGCGGCGCGCTGGTGCCACTGCCAAAGCAGGATCGCTCGCGTTGGGATCAACTCTTGATCCGGCGAGGGCTGACAGCGCTTGCCCGTGCCGAAGCTCTGGGAGGCGGCGATGGTCCCTATGCACTGCAGGCGGCGCTTGGTGCGTGCCACGCCCGCGCGCGGCGCGCCGAGGATACCGACTGGCGCCGCATCGCCGGGCTCTACGATCGGTTGCGAGCGGTAATGCCCTCACCGGTGGTCGAGCTCAACCGCGCAGTGGCGCACAGCATGGCGTTCGGCCCCGAGGCGGGGCTCGCGCTCGTCGATGCGATCGCCGATGAGGCGATGCTGCGCAGCTACGCCCCGCTTCCCGCAGCGCGCGGCGATTTCCTGCTCCGCGCCGGGCGAAATGCCGAGGCCAAGGCTGCGTTCGAGGCGGCCGCGGCGCTTGCAGGCAATGCGCGCGAGCGCGATTTCCTGCTCGCTCGCGCGGCGTCGTGCGTGGGGAACCGGGGCTGATCCCTTCGGTCCATCCTGTCCGCAACACAGCCCGTCCGTGAGGCCGTGGCGGGCGGGCGGCACGCGGTTCATCAGCGGCCGGGTTCCAATTGGAGTCGCCCCATGACCAGAGCCTTGGGCCTTGCCCTTTCCCTTAGCGCCGCGATTCTCGCTGCCAGTCCCGCGCAGGCCGTCCAAAAGAGCGGCGCGGTTGCGGCGACCGAGCTCACCCCCGGCACCAAGGTCTATGACGTGGACGGAAAGGAGGTTGGCACCGTCGCCAAGGTGTCGGGCGACAAGGTCGCGGTAGCCATCGAGGGAAATGGACTGGTCGTCCCGCGCGCCGCCTTCGTTCAGACGGACAAGGGGCCGGCGCTCAAAGCGACCAAAGCCAAGATCCTTGCGGTGCTCCATGAGGCCGAACGCGACGCTGCCGCAGTCGATGCGGCGCTCAAGGTCGGGGCCGAGGTCCGCAGCGCGGATGGCGCCGCGGTGCTCGGCAAGATCAAGGCGATCACGCCGCAGGGCGCAGTGATGACGACCGGCGAAGGCGATATCACGATGCCGCGCGCCGCCTTCTTTCTCGCAAAATCGGGGCTCGCGGTGAAGGTGACCGCGGCGCAGTTCGCCGAAGGGGTCAAGAAGGCGCGCCAGTCTTCGGGTGGCTGACCCGCCCCTTTCCTTGGGGTCAGCTGAGAGCCTTTCCCATGCGGATCAACGGCACGGCGACACCGTTCGCCTCCGCGGTGACATGCTCGATCGGCGTGTAGCCGCAGGCGCGGTAAAGGGGTTCGCCGGCAAGCGTGGCCATGAGTTCGGCGTGCGCGAAACCCGCAGCGAGTGCAGCCTCTTCGCAGAGCGCCATCACGCGCCGTCCCACCCCGCGGCGGACATGGTGAGGATGGGTGTACATGGCGCGGATACGCGCGGCATCCCTCGCCGGGTCGAGGAGCGCAGGATTGCGCAGCCCGGTGCTGTGGTCACCGCCGTAGAGTGTCGCGCGGCGCGACCAGCCGCCGCATCCTGCTATTTCGCCCTCGCGCTCGACGATGAAATAGGTGTCGTCGTCGATCAGCTGGGTGTCGAGACCCATGATGGTATGGCTCGCGGCGATCTGGGCTTCGCTCAGATACGCTTTCTGGAGTTCGCCGATCGCGAGCGCCATTACGGCGCGAAGACAGTGGAGATCGGCAGGAGCGGCGAGGCGATGCGTCAGCATGACGCTCCTCTATATCCCCTGGCCGGGGCCGCTGAAGAGCTCTTAGTTCTTCGCCGCCGCAATCAGCTGCTCTTTTTCCGCACGCAGCTTTTCGGCGTAGAGCAGCTTGTCGGCCATTCCTTGCCACGCCGCGGCGGCGCGCAGGTTGCGCTCGCGCACCTGGACGAGCGAAGAGGCCGCGGCCTCTTCGCTGCATTTTTCCGCCTGGGCGAGATAGAATTCAATGGTGGCCGACACAGGGACAGGCTCCTTTGGCTATGCAAGGTCAATCGACCATGTCGGCGATCAGGCGCCGAAGCTCGCGGCGCGACAAGGTGGGCGGGCGGCGGCGCAGGGTATCCGGCATCGCCTTTCCGGCCATCGGAAGTGCACGAAGAGCGGGGTAAATGGTGGTATTCTGAAATGTCATCATTTGTATCTTAATTTTACCAGTATTTTCAATTTATTGGGTGTCAGCGCCGCTGGCGCTGTCCGCTGACCGGCGCACTGCCGCGCTCGCGATAGACGAGGCGGCCCTTGCTAAGGTCATAGGGTGTCATCTCGACGCGAACCGCGTCGCCGACGACCGACCGGATGCGAAATCGTCGCATCCGGCCGGCGGTATATGCGATGATGCGATGACCATTTTCGAGCACGACGCCAAAACGGGCGTCGGGCAGAATTTCGTCGATCACACCATCGAAGGTGAGGGCTTCCTCTTTGGCCAATAATCAGGCCTGTTCGAGGTTGATCGCCGACACCTTGCCGTTGCGGCCAGTTTCGAGCTCGTAGGAGATGCGCTGATCCTTGTTCAGCCCTTGCATCCCTGCGGCCTGTACGGCGGTGATATGGACGAAGCTGTCGCCCGAGCCATCTTCATTTTCAATGAAGCCATAGCCCTTGTCGGTATTGAAGAATTTGACGGTGCCGATCGGCATGGGTGTTTCCTTTCACGAAACAAGATACCCGCCGGCAAAAGCACCGGCGGAGCTGGTAGCGTGAGAAGGCAAGAATCCACCCGAAAGGGGTATCAAATTTCCGTCGCAGGCGACGATAGCCTCCGCCATATGGAAGCTTTCGTGCGGAAAGTCAAGGAAGTGTCCGGGTTCAGTACATATGAGACTGCTGGAGATTTCCGCAGCTGATGGACTGGAGGTACTCGGCGGGGGTTTTCATGTCGAGAGCATCGTGTGGCCTGACGTGGTTGAAGCGGTGTGCGAAGGCATCGACGAATGGCTGTAGTTGGTCGATGCGATGGGGCAGGTCGTAGGATTCGTAGAACTCGTATCGCCAGCATCCCTGGTTTCGTTCGA
>Ga0180220_1000231_pt1 | contig 84617 bp, 76 predicted proteins | sample eDN5th37CBELigBY_FD_151335 | JGI IMG/M metagenome (GOLD analysis project Ga0180220, IMG submission 151335) | Enriched backyard soil microbial communities from Emeryville, California, USA - eDNA 5th pass 37_C BE-Lig BY (version 2) (version 2) | ecosystem: Environmental > Terrestrial > Soil >...
TCGATCCCAGCCATGCGGCGGGCAAGCGGGCGTATGTGGCGGCGCTGGGACTGGCGGGGATCGCCGCGGGGGCGGACGGGCTGATCATCGAGGTGCACCCCAGCCCCGACCACGCCATGTCCGACGGGGCCCAGTCGCTGGACTTCCCCCAGTTCGCCGCCCTGATGCCCCAGCTCGCCCGCGTCGCCACCGCCGTCGATCGCACCTTCCATCGCGCCGGCGCCGAGATCTCCTGATCCCGCCCGCACCATCGAGTATCCAGATCGCCGGGGCAGTGTCCCCGGCGATCGTTGCGAGCAGCCCCGAATGAGCAAGCCCCAGGCCGGTTTCAGCATGCTGATGCTGATCACGTTCCTCGCGTTCATCAGCATCGGCTTCCCCGACGCCGTCCTCGGCGTCGCCTGGCCATCGATCCGCGACACCTTCGACCGGCCGCTGCCGGACATCGGCTTCATCCTCTTCTCGTCCGGTACCGGCTACTTCCTCTCCGGCCTCCTCGCCGGCACCGCGATCGAGCGCCTCGGTGTCGGCCGCCTGCTCGCGCTCAGCACGAGTGCCGTCGCGATCGGACTCTTCGGGTATGCCGCCACGCCGTCCTTCTGGGCATTGCTCGGCGCCGCGATGCTGATCGGCTTCGGATCCGGCGCGATCGACGCCGGACTCAACGTCTACGCGTCCGAGCACTTCTCCGTCACGGTGATGAACTGGCTCCACGCCTTCTTCGGCATCGGCGCCATGCTCGGCCCGTTCATCATGGCCGGCACGCTCGAGGCCGGCGCGAGCTGGCGCGTCGGCTACGTGATCGTCGCGAGCGCCATCGCGGCGATGGCCACCGTCTTCTTCCTCACGCTGGATCGCTGGAACGACGGGGCTCACCAGGCCGCCGAGGAACCCGAATCCAGGGTCACCGTCAGGGCCGTGCTGCGCCTGCCGCTCGTCTGGCTCCACGTGGTGATCTTCTTCGTCATGTGCGGCATCGAGGCGAGCGCGGGCGCCTGGACCGCCACCATGATGCTCGGCAGGTTCGACGCCAGCGCCGGTGAGGCGGGTCTCTGGGCGGGCATCTTCTGGGGAGCGATGGCACTCGGGCGCCTCCTGCTCGCCCCGCTCTCCGGCGACCTCGATCCCGCCCGCCTGGTCCAGCTGGGCACCATCGGCGTGCTCGTCGGCTGCCTGCTCATGACCCGTGACCAGCAGTGGGTGTTCCAGGCTGGCCTGATCGTGTTCGGGCTCGGCATGGCGCCCCTCTTCCCGACCCTGATGTCACTCACGCCGATCCGGCTCGGCTCGCAGGCCGCGCTCCACTCGATCGGCTTCCAGGTCAGTGCGGGCACCATGGGCATCGCCGGCATCCCCACCATCGCCGGGCTGCTCGCCGACCGCACGAGCCTCGTCGCGATCCCCTGGACCATGACGGCGGGCGCCGTGCTCGTCATCGCCCTGGAGACCATCCTCCGTACCCGTACCGCGCATCGGACCTCATCGAAGCCGGCCCCGACCTCCGCCTGACTCTCCTTCTCACGCCTCGAGGGCGGAGGCGGACCTAGTCCCGGGAATCGTTCCCCGTCGTGGCCGCCAGGAAGGCCATCGCGGTGTCGAAGCTGCTCGAGACGTGCTCCCTCGCGAGCCGCTCGACGCGCTCGACATCGCGGGCGGCGATCGCGTCGTAGAGCTCCTCGTGCTCCGCGGCGATGGCCAGCAGGTCATCGTGCTGCCCCATGAGCCAACGCATCCGGCTGTGAAGCAGGTGCTCGATCTCGCTCAACAGCTCATTGTCGGCCAGGGCGATCACGGTCTCGTGAAAGTCGGCCGCCGCGCGCCGCGCCTCGACGGCGTTCCCGGCCCGAGCCGCCTCCAGCTGCCGGTCCAGATCGGCGCGCAGACGCGTCAGCCCTTCCTCATCCCAGCGCTCGGCCGCCAGCCGGAAGGTCAGCACCTCGAGCGCGGACCGGATCTCGTGGAGGTCCCTCACGTCGGACGGGGTGAAGGTCCGCACGACCGCCCAGGTGCGCGGCCTGGGGGTAACCAGTCCCTCGGTCACGAGTGTTCGCAGCGCGTCGCGCACCGGCACCCGACTGACGCCGAGCTCGGCGGCGAGATCGCGCTCCACGAGCCTGCTGCCGGGTGGCCGCCGTCCGTCGATGATCTCGTCGCGGAGTTGCCTCGTGACCCGCTCCGACTCCGATTCGAAACCACTCTTCATGGCCATATCCAATCACTGCCAACATGGTATACCAAATGAAAATGGTATACCATCCTCCCCATGACTGTATCCGAAACGCAGCGCCGCGCACGGCCCCGGCGACCCAGTCGAACAGGCACACGCCAGAAACAGCGGCGGCTCCGCTGTCGACCGCCTTGACGCGGCGCCACTCGACCGGCGCTCTCAACGTCCTCGCCCGCGAAGGTCTCGTCCCCACAACACGGAAAGGATGCCACGTTGAAGGTCGACAGCAGACCACCCCTCTCGAGTCTCTATTGGGCATATCGATCCGGCTCGCTCAGTCGCCGGTCATTTCTCCGTCAGGCACTCGCCGCCGGCATGGCGCTTCCCGTCGCCCTCCACGCCGTGAACAGCGTCGCCGCGCAGACACCAGCCGCTGCCCCACCTGATGCCGGACTGGAGGGGCGGACACGCGGCGAGGGCGGCGAGCTCCGCATCCTGCAATGGCAGGCGCCGACAGCCCTCTCACAGCACTCGGCACTCGGCGGCAAGGACAACCTGGCCTCGACGCTGGTGCTCGAGCCGCTGATGAACTTCCTGCCGGATGCCACCATCGTGCCCCGTCTCGTCACCCAGGTGCCGTCGCACGACAACGGCTTGCTGGCTGCGGACAACACCAGCGTGACCTATACCCTCAGGGAGGGAATCACCTGGAGCGACGGAGAGCCGTTCACCGCCGCAGATATCCGGTTCACGTGGGAGTTCGTCACCGACCCGCAGAACTCCGCCACCACCTTCGAGCTCTACAACGTCATCTCGGACGTCGAGGTCGAGGGTGACCTGACCGCTCGCCTGGTCTTCGCGGAGCCGCAACCGGCGTGGTACCTCCCCTTCAGCGGCTCCTGGTGGGGTGCGGTGCTGCCCCGACACGTGCTCGAGGGCGGCGGCGCGGACGCCTACCAGCAGTTCCTGACCAGCCCGATCGGCACCGGACCGTACGTGGTGGAGTCGTTCACCCCCGGCGATCAGGTGACCTACGTCGCCAACGAGAATTACCGCGACCCCAACAAGCCCTTTTTCTCCAAGGTGCTCCTGAAGGGCGGCGGCGATGCGGCCTCGGCCGCCCGCGCGGTGCTGGAGACGGGCGAGTACGACTACGCCTGGAACCTGCAGGTCGAGCCTGAGGTCCTCGAGCAGATGGCGGCATCCGGAGTCGGCCAGCTCATCGCCAACGAAGGTGCGTCGCTGGAGCAGATCTATCTCAACTTCTCCGACCCGAACACCGAGGTCGACGGCGAGTACGCCTCGCTCGAGGTGCCCCATCCGTTCCTCAGCGACCTCGACGTGCGGAAGGCATTCGCCGCCGCCGTCGATCGCGAGACAATCGTCTCCCAGCTCTATGGCGCCGCCGGCAACGTCACGACGAATGTCCTGGTCGGCATCGAGCACCTCGAGTCGCCGAATACATCGTTCGTGTTCGACATCGAGGAAGCCAATCGCCTGTTCGACGAGGCTGGCTGGGTCCGCAATGGCGACTACCGGGCGAAGGATGGGGTGGAGATGCGCGTCGCCTACGCCACCACCGTCAACCAGGTGCGCCAGAAGACCCAGGCGATCGTCAAGCAGGGCCTGGAAGCCATCGGCGTCGAGGTCGAGCTCAGGCAGGTGGACGCCGGGGTCTACTTCGACAGCTCGGCCGGCAACGACCAGAGCTACATGCACTTCTACACCGATCTCGGCATGTCGACCGCCAACATCGACTCACCGTTCCCGCTCTCCTACATGAGCAGCTGGTACGCTGGCCCGAACAACGCCAACGTCGCCCAGAAGGCGAACGGCTGGTCCGGCCAGAACCTCTCGCGTTACGTCAGCGCGGAGTACGACGAGCTGTTCGAGGCGGCGCGGACGGAGATCGACCCCGAGCGCTCGGCCGAGCTCTTCATCGCGATGAACGACCACCTCATCGAGAACCAGGTGATCATCCCGGTTGTTCAGCGCGGTGACTTCCTCGCCGTCAGCAGCCGGATCAACGCCGACAACCTTGCGTCCGGTCCGTTCGAAACGGACTACTGGAACATCGAAAACTGGGTGACCCTGGAGGCATGATGAGCGATCTCACCGATACATCGACCCGTGACCAGCTCGATCTCGCGATCGTCAACGGCACCGTCATCACGATGGATCCCGACCGCCGCGTCCTGCGCGGTGGGGCCGTGGGCGTCCGTGCCGGGCGCATCGTCGCGGTCGAGACCGACCCGTCGGCGCTCCCGTCCGCGCGGGAGACGATCGATGCCGCCGGGTCGATCGTCCTGCCGGGCATCGTCGACACGCACGGGCATGCCGGTCACAGCCTCACACGCGGGTTCGGCGAAGGGTCGAGCTGGATGGAGATGGTCGAGACGATCTACTTCCACGCCTCCGACCTCTGGTTCTGGGAAGCTGAGAGCCGTCTCGCCGCCCTGGAACGTCTTCGCTTCGGGATCACGACATCGGTCTCGATGACCGGCTCCTCGCCCCGAATCGACGACGCGAAGTACGCCGTCGCGGCCAGCACCGGATATCGCGAGCTGGGACTGCGACACATCGTCGCCGCCGGCCCGCCGAGCGGACCATGGCCGCGGCACTATACGGAGCGGCTGCCCGACGGAGGCACGCGGTCGCACACCGTCGACATGGATCGCGCGTTGGCCGTGACGGAGGAAGCCATCCAGACCTTCCGCGACATGAACGACGAGCGGATCAGGTTCTACGTCGGCCCATCGGCGATCGCGCCCACCGACGACCCGAACGATGCCCTGACGCGACAACAGGTGGAGGGAGTTCAGACCCTCGTCGAGCGCTACGGCACCGGTCTCCATACTCATGCCTACCGGGGACAGATCGCCGCCGCGCACGCGATCCGGCCGGAGATCTTCGGAGCGCACGCCTGCCTGGCCCACTGCGCGGGCATCACGCTGGACGAGGTGAAGATCCTCGCCGATACCGGCACGTCGGCCAGTCACGGTCCCCTCACCCACGCATACGTGACCGCCCGCTTCCCGGTGATCGAGGCGCTCGAGGCAGGGGTCAACGTCGTCTTCTCGACCGACGGCTCCGCGCCGGACCGATCGTTCGACCTGATCGACCAGGCACGCATCGGCGTGCAGCTCCAGCGCGTGCACTTCCAGGACGACCAGCTGCTGCCCAGCGGCAGGGCGCTCGGGATGATCACGATCGACGCCGCCAGAGCGCTCGGCATGCAGGACGAGATCGGCAGTCTCGAGGTCGGCAAGCGGGCCGACGTGACCATCATCGATGCCCGGCAACCCCACCTCGCCCCCGAGATCCTGGCGCCGCTCCGCGTGATCGGTCATGCGTCGGGGCAGGACGTCACCACCGTGATCGTCGACGGAAAGGTGCTGCTGAAGGATCGCGCCTTCGTGCAGGCCGATCAGGACGCGATCCTCGACGACGCCCACCGGGCACTGCTGGCCACATGGGAGCGCACCGGGTTCGGCGATATCGAAGCGCAGCATCCCGACACCTGGCACGGCATCCGTTACGGCGGATAGGCCGGGACAGCGTGCGGGCCCGCTCGCCATTCGAAGTTTCAATACCCCCGGCTGCTGGCCGGGGGTATTTCCATGAGACACCCGCAGGTCGCTCGCCTGTGCGATCTCCACCACATACCACCCGAGCAAGACACAGCCGCACCTGCCCGGTCTGGGCCAGCAGCGGCATGGCTCTTGCACATCCGTGCCCGGCTGACACGGAGACCCCCTGATCGCGAGGAGAACAGACGATGAGCTCCATCCAGGACATGATCCGCACGCACCCGCGCTCCGGCGTCGCCCCCGCCGCGCTGGTGGCGTGCATCGAGGCATGCTTCGACTGTGCGCAGGTGTGCACCTCGTGCGCCGATGCCTGCCTCGGTGAGCCCGAGCCCCGGCACCTCACTCGCTGCATCCGCCTCAATCTCGACTGCGCCGACATCTGCGACAGCACCGGCCGGGTGCTGACCCGCCAGACCGAGCCTTCATCGGCACTCATCCGATCCCAGCTGCGGGCCTGCGTCGAGGCCTGCCGCCTTTGCGCCGACGAATGCGAGCGACACGCCGAGCACGGCATGGAGCACTGCCGGGTATGCGCGCACGTCTGTCGACGCTGCGAGCGGGCCTGCGCCGAGCTGCTGGAGCACGTCGCCTGACACGTCCGGACAGCCAACTTCCACGAAAGGCATTTGCGCAGCGATGGCCGACGCGTGGCATCAAATACCGGGCTTCCTGCGGTCCCCCAACATCTCGGGGGACTGGCGTCTGTATGAGGTTGAGAATCGCGCCGCCGATCCCGACGGGATCATCGAGGACGCCATGGGAGAGATCGCCTCCTGGGCCAACCGCATCCTCATGGACATCGGCGCCGGCACCGGCTACCACATCGAGCGCTTCCATATGGATGCCGCCCACGTCATCGCCGTGGAGCCTGATCCGGAGCTCCGCATCGAGCTGATGCAGCGTCTCGCCACCCAGAACCTGACCCGAACGTCGGTGCTCGGTGCCAGCGCCGCCTCGATCCCGATTCGCGACCACGCCATCGACGTCGCCCATGCCCGCTTCGCCTACTTCTTCGGGCCGGGATGCGAGCCCGGGCTCGCCGAGCTCGAGCGCGTGGTTCGTCCCGGTGGCACGGCGTTCATCATCGACAACGATCTCCGCGACGGCACCTTCGCCTCCTGGCTGCGGGAGGCGTACGGCGAGGAGGCGTCCGACCCCGACGAGCTCGAAACGTTCTGGGAGCGACAGGGCTTCACCATCGAGCGGCTGCAATCGTGCTGGCGCTTCGAGAGCCGCGACGACCTCGAGCGCGTCGTCCACCTCGAGTTCCCGCCGGAGCACGCCGCCCGCTTCGTGGCCCGTCACTCCGGTCTCGAGGTCGATTACCACCTCCTGCTCATGCACCGGACATACTGACACCGCCCCACGCCACGGCCCTCCGCGCCAAGCGCCAGGGCGGTGGCGTCCGTCTCACCCCAATCGGGAACCCCTGCCCGGTATGCGTACAGCGATCACCGCCCTGCCGGCACGTTGTCTATAGAAAGGAAGCGTGCAGTGATGTCGCAGGAGGTGACCTCCGTGGATGTACCCGAGCTCGTAGGGAGGGCCAGGACCGGCGACGTCGACGCCTTTACCGAGCTGGTCCGCCGCTACCAGGCGATGGTCTTCGGCTATGCGTACGCTCGGCTCGGCGATACCCACCTTGCGGAGGACACGGCCCAGCAGGCGTTCATCGCCGCCTGGCGCGGACTCGACGGGCTGAAGGAGCCCCACCGGTTCGGCGACTGGCTGAGCGGTATCGTGCGCTTCGAGTGCTCGCACGCGCCAGTCCGCCGACCAGGAGCTCGACGATTTTCAGCGATCACCCAGCCCCGAGCCGGACCTTGTCGCGGAGTCCCGCGAGGGGTTCGACCGCGTCCTGGCAGCGATCTCCAATCTGCCCCAGGCCGAGCGCGAGGTGGCGATCCTCTACTACCTTGAGGATCGATCTCAACGCGAGGTAGCCGCGTTTCACGGCGTGCCGGTTTCCACCGTCAACAACCGGCTGCGCACCGCCAGGCAGCACCTCCGGGCAGGAAAGGGAATCCCCATGAGCGGCGCCACACGCAACGAATACCGTCTTCCGACGATTTCGCCGGACGCATCGGCGAGATCATCCGCACGCAGGGGCCCATCATCGATGCGCGCTTCTCACGCGACCAGCGTCCGCGAGTCCTGAACGCGCTCACGGTCGGCGATGCCGACGCCGGCCACCCGCTGCTGGCCGAGGCAATCCAGCATCTGGACGACACGATCGTCCGCTGCATCGTCCCCGACGGCCGCGTGCTGCCGACCGACGCGATCCTGCGGGTCACCGACACCGGCGGACCGGTCAGCGTGCCGCTCGATCACGCCACCGTGGCGAAGGTCATCGACGCCAGCGGTGGCGACCTCCACAGCAGAAGCATGACGCCGACCGGCATCAAGGCGATCGACCTGCTTTGCCCGCTCCCGGAGCAGGGCCGGATCGCCCTCGTGGGTGACGCCCACACCGGCAAGGTGGTCCTCGTCGAGGAGTTGATCCAGCGACTTGGCGCCAGCGGCGCGAGACTCTCGATCCACGTGTTCGTGGAGACACCGGATGAGGTGACGACCATCAACGCGCTTGAGTACCGCATGTCGGCAAGCATCGAGGCGATCTGTCTCCCCGTCACCGACAGCTCCCGGGAGGCGCTCGCCGACCTGCTGTCACGCTTCGACGTCGTGATCGCGTTCTCCAGCCAGCTCGCCCGGCAGCGCCTCTACCCCGCGATCGACGCGGCACGGCCCAGCTCCCGCCTGCTCGACACCGACGCGCTCGATCCGGCACACGGGGAGCTGGCGGCGACGGTCCGCACGGTACTGACGAGGGGTGAGACGCGGGCGGAGATGATCAGGCGCTTCCTGACCCACCCCTTCTACGTGGCGGAGGAGTTCACGGGCCGACCCGGCGCACATGTCCCGCTGGCCGAAACGATGCATGGCTGCACGATGTTGCTGGACGATGAGGACATCGGTCTCGCTCCGGACGATCTCTACATGATCGGCGCCCTTCCGCCCGTGAGCTGACCCGCTCCGTGAGATGACCCGCCGAATACCGCCAACGATACAGCCTCCAGCGTCTGCCGGAGGCTGTGCGTGGTGACTCTCATTCAGCAGTTGGAGGTTGAGCGCACCACCCGCTGCTGCCGCGCCCGGTCATATTGCCAACGGATGTAGTCCGTAATCGCCGGGTAGCGATCCGGGGGAATTCTTCTCAGCATGTCCACGATGTTGCGGATCTCCGGCTCATCATCGGTGACCAGGCGGGGACGATATCCCGCCTGCGTCAGCACCTCATCCACATCCAGGGCCAGCGCCTCGGCGATCCGGTCACTGTTGGCCGGGTTGGGGCGCTTCCGTCCCCGTGCCCACGCCGAGATCATCGGCTGCTTCACGCCGAGCCGGCGTCCCAGCACCGTTTGGGCAATCCCCTGCGCCTCCATCTGCGCGGCCAGAAGCCGGCCGAAGGCGAGTCGCGTCTCGTCCATGTCACTCCCTCTGCACCTGTGAATCGATCGCCATCGGTGCCACGATCCACGCCGCGGCGGTGATGCTCGCGTCTGGCTTGACCCGTGGTGCCATGCCAGCTACCGCGCCAGACTTCTGTCAATCATCACCCGACGCGCACCGTCGGAACCTTCCGGCTCGCCGAGGGGGACGGTCAGCGCCATGTCTCGCGCAGGTTCGATGGCTGCTTGAGCGCGTGGCGGATTCCCTGTCCCGCCATCGGCTCGTCGGCAAAGCGGGCGATGACGTGCAGGTGTGCGTGGGACACCGACTGGCCACCGACCTCGGAGACGTTCCAGCCGATCGAGTACCCGTCTGGCGCCGCCCGATCGAGATGGGCCCTCGCACGCAGCAACATCTCGTGTGTCGAGCGCCACTCATCCTCGGTCAGCTCGAACGGCGTCCCGACATGGCGCAGAGGCATGATCATCACGGAATCACGCAGCACGGGATCGATCGACTCGACGATGTAGCAGTGATCGTCCCGAGCGATGATCTCTCCCTCCAACGTTCCTGCCTCGAGGCAGAACGGGCAGTCCGGTATCTCACCCATGCGCCTTCCCCTCCTCTGCCGCCCGCGCCGGGGGCACCTTCCACCTGCCCCGAGGGATGACGGACCGGACACCTGGTCCACGGAACGGCAACACCAGTCGATGCGTCCGGCGACGTCACCCGTTGGGAACGCAGGTACCTTCGCACTCCGGGTACGTATCGTTGCAGATGGCGTTGATGTCCTCCAGTGACCGCCCATCGCAGGGCAGGCAGGAGAGTTCCCGCCAGCTCCAGCAGCGACCGACCGATCCGCCAGGCATGGGTCCAACGCGACGGTAGTCGGCAGACTGCGGGATGTTCGGGATGACCAGATACTCGCCGAGACAGGAGACGATGTCCGGGCAGTCGTCGATGAACAGGCTGGCATGGCCGAACGTATTCGCCAGCTCGCTGTCCGCCTGCCGCTCGGCCAGGTGACCGAGCCCGTCACCCTGGTAGTCGTTGAGCAGGACGACGTCGTAGGTGAGCCTCAGTGCGGCCTCATCCCATCGCGGGTTGAGGAGCTCGACGACCAGAATGTCCTCGCCGGCCTCGGTCTCGGCGACGATCGCCGCGTTGGGCGGGTTCTCCGGAGAGAAGCCGAGATTCTCGAGGAAGAGGCTGGTCGGGACGGTGCCGACGATGCGCTCGGGGCGGTCCGAGAAGTACACGGTCTGGGCTGTCGTCCCCTCGAGGGTGATCTCGAACACACCTGGCTCACTGGCCTTGGGCACGAATGTGCCGCTGTGGGCGGTCTGGACGAACATCGTATAGATGTGTACTCCCGTGCCCGGCTGGGGCGTCGCCTGGCGGGCGTACGTTTGGCGGGGGGCGATCATCTCGGCGACAGCCACCCCGGCAGCGCCCAGGGCGGACCGGCGTGACAGCACCCGTCGCCAGCGGCTGCTCATGGACTTCTTCCTTTGCGATGGAGCGGCGGTACCTTTCGCCGCACACCGTAGCACGCCTCACCAGCCCCGGCAACGGTCTGCGAGACTACCTCCTGGGTGCTCGGCGTTTCGCATTCTGGCGCCGCCACTTGAAGCGGCTGCCGCAGTCCGACATGCTGCACCACCGTCGGTTGCCGCCCCGCGTAGTGTCGAGGAAGAGCCAATTGCAGGGCTCCTCCCCACCCCCCGGACACTGTCGCAACCGGTCGAGGCGACCGAAGCGCACCAGGTCGACCGCCGACGCCGCGGCCAGCCAGCGTATCAGGTCGATCGATGGCTCCCCGCCGTCCACCCACCGCCACTCGAAGCGACCGATCGCGTCGCCGACGGCAGGCTCCAGGCGGGCATGCCGCAGCCCCTCCGCCAGCGTCCGCTGCACGATGTCGAGGTCGCTTTCGGCAGGCGACCGCTGCCGGACGATGGTGGTGAAGACCCGGTACAATGCCTCGCGCAGCTCCACCACCCGAGCCATCGCCTGCCCGGCCACGGACGGATCCGCTTCGACCTGTCGCGCCAGTTGGTCCGCCTCCTGATCGGACAGTATCCCGGCGCGCCGCGACCATACGACGAGATCCATGGGGCCGTGGAGCGCCTCGCGGCGATCCGGCCCTTCTCTCCCCTCGACGGTGTTGGCGAGATCGAGACACAGCGCCCCGCCCACCAGGTTGATGGTGGCAACATCGTGCTGGTCCCTGGTCTCCGCTGCCGTCATGCCCCGCTCCGTCCAATCGTGGCCTCGATCCTGCTACTACCAGTATATGCCTGTTTACAAGTAGTAGACAGACACAAATAGCACCACTGGAGGCAACGATGAATCGCACCATCCATCTGCTCGGTGTTCCCAGCAGCGCCGGCGCCCACTGGCCCGGTCAGGAGCAGGCTCCGGCCGCCATGCGCGAGGCCGGTCTCACCGACCGACTCGCACTGAACGCCGGCGGCTTTCACGATCGTGGCGATCTCGCTACCCGTCGCTGGCAGGTCGACCGCACCCCGCATGACGGACACCTCGTCAACAATCTCGACGCCACCGTGTCCGTGGCACGGGACGTTGCCGGGGAGGTCGCCGCCGCGCTTAACGATGGAGGCTTCCCGGTCGCGATCGGTGGGGATTGCACGATCACGGTCGGTGCATGCGCCGGCGTGCTGGAAGCCGGGATCGACCCCGTGCTGATCTACGTCGATGGGGGCTGGGACCTCGGAACGCCGGCGACCTACCCCATGGGCATCCTCGATTCGATGGGCGCCGCCAACATGCTCGGTGTCGACGGCACCACGCGACTCCGCGGGATCGGCCCGCGCATGCCGATGCTGGCCCACCACCAGTACATCCAATTCGGCCACATCCCTGAAGCGCCAGGGAGTCCGGAGCGCCCGATCATCGACGAGCTCGGACTGCCGAGCGTGCCGGCGAGCGACATCAGGGGACGCGGCGCCATGGCCGCACGGGAAGCGCTGGACCGGCACCTCGCTCCCGGCCAGCCCTGGTTCCTGCACTTCGACGTCGACGTGATCGATTTCTTCGATTTCCCCGCCGCCGACGTGCCGGAGTACGATGCCGCCGTCCCCTACGCGGACGCGATCGCGGCGGTCGACGTGTTCGCTTCCGATCCGCGCTGCATGGGCATGACCGTCACCGAGTTCAATCCCGACCACGCGCACCCGGATGGCCGGGAGGCCGCCATGCTGGCACGTGACCTGGCCGGGATCCTGAAGGCGCGATCCTGATCGGCCGGCCACGCTCCGAGGCGCCTCGCCGTGTCGATCGGTGGTGTGGATCTTGGCGGACGGATACCCTGTGTGCAACACGCTTGGTCCCGGACGCCAGCGAACCCCGAACCGAGCTCCACCAAGCCGGTGGCACACGGGGTGCAGGTCCGCTCTTCTATATAAGGAAGGGAGTGGCAGGTGGCCGACCAGCTCGACAAGCGACCGATCGACATCGACCTGATGATGGAGCGTATCCGCGAGGCGGTGAAGCCGTACCCCAAGGCGGCGATGTTCGAGCTTCGCGACGACGGCTACGCGACACCATTCGAGCAGCTCGTCGCCTGTATCCTGTCGATCCGCACCCGCGACGAGGTCAGTGTGGTCGCGGCCCGTCGCCTCTTCGAGGTAGCGCGAACACCGGACGCCATCGCCGCCCTGTCACCCGACGAGATCGACGCACGCATCCCTGACGTCACCTTCCATGAGCGCAAGGCGGTGCAGATCCGGGAGATCGCGATCTCCGTGCGTGACGAACACGGTGGTGAGCTCCCCTGCGATCCCGAGGTGATGCAGTCCTTCGGCGGGGTAGGTCCCAAGTGCGCGAACCTCGCGCTCGGCATCGCCTGCGACCAGCAGCGGATCAGCGTCGACATCCACGTCCATCGCGTGACGAACCGCTGGGGATATGTCGCGACGAAGACACCGGAACAGACGATGGTGGCCCTGGAACAGGTTCTGCCGGAGCGCTACTGGGTGGAGATCAACGAGCGCCTGGTGCCCTTCGGCAAGCACATCTGTACCGGTACCCGCCCCAGATGCTCCACCTGCCCCGTGCTCGACATGTGTCGGCAGGTTGGCATCACCAGCCATCGGTAGACAGCGATCCCTTCTGGGATCACGCCGAGCGACTACGCGCGTCGGTCCCAGACAAGGGTGCCGGCGCCCAGCAATCCGATTCCGAGCAGCCACACCAGGATCATCGGGTTGTCCACCTGCCACGCCAGCAACGCCACGACGGCGAGAGCGATAACGGCGATGGCCACCCAGGCCGACCGCGTGTCCCTGGGCTCGTCCATATCACGCTCCTTCCGGTCGCCTCATCGCCCAGCAAGCCGGAGGCCGTCGCTCACGCCGCCGGTGTCGCCGCGGACATCGTCCCGAACGGTGCCGCCACCGGAGCACAGTCACCGCCTTCGAGACAGGCCAGCTGGCGATCGACCAGCGCGAACGCGACCCGCTGGTCCACCCCACCCGGCGCGCTGACGTCCACCACGGCCACGGTCGCGCCGACCTGGAACCAGATCCGGTAGCCGGCGTTCTCGCTCCCGTCTGGCCACGGCGCGACGTACGAGATGCCGGCCACCGCACCGTCCAGGGTCGGCAGCTCCTCCAGCACCCCAACTGACGCATACCCGAGCGCTTCGTCGTATTGGAGATGCGCGTTCACCAGCGCCGCGGCGTCCTCGGGACTCCCGAGCGCAAGGAGCTGTGCCTGGTAGAAGGGCCGATGCTGCCCGTCGCCGGGACCGGTGAAGTTGATGCGGAAGACGTAGTTGTCCTCGATACCCCACCTGTCGCGGAACGACTCGGCGCTCGACACCTCGGCCTCGGTGTCGCCAAGCTGCGCGATCACCGCGCCGTCGAGGACGTGGTACATCTCCTGGTACCCGGAGACATCCAGGCCCGTCGCGGGATCCATCCGCACCACGAATCCGGGCAGCACCGGGCCGTCGCTGGCGGCGACGTCACCGATCCGCTCGAGCAGGCGCTCGCCCGAGGCAAGCATCGCCTCGGCCTCGACTCCGTCGATGGCAGCCGCCTCGTACCAGAGGACGGCCACGGAGCCGACGTAGGGTCCCGAGACGAACGTGTAGCGAACCCGCTCGAACGGTCGTCCGCTCGCATCGGTGGCGGTGGCACGGGTCAGCCGCGCCGCCTCGCCGATTTCCCGGGCCGGCACGACCTCGACCCCGACACCGCCGCTCTCGTCGAGCAGCTCGAAGCCCTCCATCGCGCCCGCATCGCTGTCGTGCAGGGTCACGGAGCTCCACCCCACGATCTCGAGAGTCGACAGGTCGGCTCCCTCTACCAGCAGCACGTCCCCGACGTACCGCGTGACCCAGCCGATGTCCCGCATCCGGCGCAACAGCGCGTCCGTGTCCACCCCGAGCACCGGAGCGAACGCCGATGCCTCCTCCACAGGCCTGAGCAGGCGCCCCGCCCCCACGCTGAGCCCGGGAATCGGGTAGTCGCCCGGCACCAGTGTCATGGCCGGGAGATCGACCGCGAGCCCTCCCGGGAAGCCGGTGGCCCAGGAATGAAGCTCGCCCTGCCGCGCCGCCCCGGCGGTCATGGACGGCACCCCGAGGAGGAAGGTGACCACCATCAGCAGCGACGCAACGCGACGGCACGGACCCGCGGGTACCTGGAGCATGTAGCGACCTCACGATCCACGGGGCGACGCCGAGCGCCACCCAGGCGAGCTCCAACGGCAGGGACGCTGGGATTCCTTATGACATCCTAGCAACCGCCGCTACCCGGCACAACGTCATCTCCCGCGAGGGCCGACGTGTCAGGATCCGAGCCGGACGTCCAGGCGCTGGAGACCATGCAGCACCGCGCCCGGCCGCCAGACCGGATTCTGATCGACCAGCTCGAGGGACGGTGCCTCCCGCGCCAGGGTCGCGAAGGCGATCTCACCCTCGAGCCGCGCCAGGGGCGCGCCCAGACAGAAGTGGAGGCCCATCCCGAACGACATGTGTCGCCCGACCTCCCGGTCGATCCGCACCGTGTCCGGGTCATCCCACACCTCCTCGTCCCGGTTGGCCGAGCCAAGCATGTAGGTGATCCAGGATCCCCGCGGCACGAGCGTTCCATCGATCTCGAGATCATCGAGCGCGACCCGCGTGGTCAGCTGGACCGGACTGTCGTACCGAAGCAGCTCTTCGGTCGCGTTTCCAGCCAGTGGCGGATCCGCCACCAGACGCTCCCACTGATCGCGATGCCGCATCAGGGCCAGCACGCCGTTGGCGATCAGGTTCACGGTCGTCTCGTGGCCGGCGATCATCAGCAGGATGCAGGTGGCGATCAGCTCATCGTCGGTCAGCTTTCCCTCCTCGTCGCGGGCGACGATGAGCCGGGAGATGAGGTCATCCGCCGGCGTTTCCCGTCGTTTGGCGACGATGCTGCGGAGGTAGTCGCTCATATCGGCGGTGGCATCATCGGCGCGGGCGGAGAATGCCTCGAGCGACTCCAGGGGAATGTCGATCGCCGCACCCAGCACCGCCGCCCAGTCGCGGAAGCGATGCATGTCCTCGGTAGGAACGCCCAGGACGCTGGCGATGACCATCACCGGCAGCGGATAGGCGAGCGCCCTGATCAGGTCACCTTCGCCGCCTTCGTCCCGGAACGTCGCGACCAGCGAGCCGGCGATCCGCTCGATCTCTGCGCGGCGGTCCGCGACGACACGGGGTGTGAACGCCCGGTTCGCCAGTCCCCGCAGGCGCGTGTGGGTCGGCGGGTCACGGAAGAGCATGAATCGGTGCGCCACGTAACCGAACGAGTCAACCGGCGGCTCCTCCCGGTTCTGGAACTCGGGATTGTCCCTCACCTCCGGCAGCGACACGAACTCGCGTCCGACCCGCTGGTCCCGCAGCCACTGCATCACGTCCCGGTGGCGAAACAGCAGCACCTCGGGGTGCCCCAGGAAGTTCGTCGTCTCGGTGCGATGTACCGGGTCGTTCCGACGGAACCAGGCATAGTGCGGATACGGATTCCCGTCGGCGTAGACCTCGGGGAACGAAAAGGCTCGCCCCGTCGGTACATGGTCGGTCTCGGTCATGGTCACCCTGCTCCTGCATCGATATGTCCGATCAAGACCCGTCCCAGATGTCTACGCCGAACACAGCGCGGTGCCAGCGCACGCGTCACCGGTTCGCGGTATCTTTGCACCCGACGACAGTGCGTCCCGACCATCGACAGCCCAGGAGTACGCTCGCCCCGATGACCCAGATCACCGCCCCAACCATCGCCACGCCCGTCCCCATCGGCACCGACGTCACGGTCGGACCGCTCACCCTCCGGGTCGAGGAGGCGATCACCGCCGAGGGCACCGCCACGGTCGCCAACACCAACGGCCAGAACGACGCCCCCCCTTCCGGCCTGCAGTACGTGCTCGCCCGCGTCACCGTCACCAACGCTGGCCAGCAGGTGCAGGTCATCAGCGCCTCCGATTTCCCGGTGGCCTCGACCGACGGCGTCCTGCGCCGCTGCCCGAGTATCGCGCTCCCCGATCCGCCCCTCGACGTCGCGCTCGCACCCGGCGAGACCTTCACCGGCTGGACCGGCGGGCTCGCGAACGATGTCGCCAACGTCGTCATGCTCTTCGACCCGGCGATGCCTGTCGGCACCCGCTACGCCGCAGCGTTCGCGCTGACGGACGGCGCTACCCTGCCGACCTACGAGCAGCCACCGACGGAACCGAGCGACGTCGGCGCGTCACTGGAGGCGCCTGCCGGCGTCGGCGAGACGGTCCGGACGGCGATCTGGGAGGTGACGGTCAACAACAGCATCGACTCCGACAGCTATTACGAGGCCTCCGACTACCGCGTGCGGGCACTCGGCGCGCCAGTTCCCGGTGATCCCGAAAGCTGGCAGGCGATCGGACTCGACGTGACCATCCGCAACATCAGCCCCACACCCCAGTTCTTCTCGTGGACGGCGCTGGAGCTCATCGACACCAACGGGGAACCGTGGGACCACCTGCTGGCCATGACCCAGCCCCACCCGCCGATCTCGATCGAGCTGCTCCCGGGTGCAACCGCCAACGGCTGGTACGGCATCTGGCTGCAGCCGTGGGCAACCACCAGCCTGCTCCGCCTGCGCGACTCGAAGCTCACCGAGGAGTTCCGCTACATCAGCCTCGACGGCACCGCCGGCGCCACGGCGCAGACCCCGACGGAGCCCGAGCCCGACGACGGAACCCCGAGCGAGCCGCTGAACCTCGGCCCGGGTGACGGTGCGCAGGTGGGCGCCGACCCGGTCAATCTGCGCAGCGAGCCGTCAACGTCGGGGCAGATCGTGAGCGAGCTGCCACCGGGCACGCAGATAACGGTCAGCGGGGATGCCGTCGAGGGGGACGGGTATCGCTGGTACCCGGTCGAGGTTGCCGACACCGGCCAGAGCGGCTTCGTCGTCGAGGATTACATCGAGCCTGCCGGAGACTGATTGGCGAGGGTCGCCCCGTCTGCTCCAGACGCCAGGTCCCGCGTGAGTCGTCCAGTCGAGCGCACACCTGCCAGCTGAAGCCATGTCCGTCGTTGACGACAACAACACCAATTGGATCCAGACACGAGACGACCGGGCCGGACCGACACCTCAGAGGGGTTCTGCGCTGGGGCAGGCACGAGCGGCATCGGCGTGACGCATACGGCCCTCACCGCATACGTGTACGCCCGGATCGTGCGCCGATATCGCGCAAAGCGTCGCCCCCGACTACAATGGTGCAAGACAATCATGCGCACTGCATGATCGTCGTGTGGAAGGAAGTCCGCCATGTCCGTGCAAACGGCGGCCGCGATCGCACTGGTCGTCGGCCTTGGCGCCGCGCAGTACATCCTGATGGTCCAGGCGCTGAGAGATCTCGTGCGCCGTCCTCGTGTGCGCGGCAACAACAAGGTTGCCTGGGGACTCCTGATCCTCTGCGTCCCGATCGTGGGCGCCCTCATCTACGGCTGGATGGGGCCGACGTCGCTCCTTCGCCGCCCGGTCGCCCGGCCCGAGCCTCGCGTCACCCGGCGTCCGCTGCACTACGCCGGCCGCACCGCTGCCCGCCGCAACATCACACCCATCTCCGACGCTCGCCGCTCGAGAGCCACCACCTCGTCGCCCGGATCATCGGACGAGCGACCGGCGCCGCGACGGTTCCCGCGCACCGGCTCCTGAGCCTGCTGCCATCCTGCCCACTCACGACACCTCACCGGGAGATCGTTGATGATCCGCGTTCCCGCCGCGATTCTTCGCGATGACGCCTTTGCCGGCCACGACACCGGAGCGCACGTCGAGCACCCGCGTCGCTACCACGCCATCGAGCAGGCACTGGATATGGAAGGCCGGCTCGACGACCGCCCGATCGTGACCTTCGGTCCGGCGACCGACGAGATGATCCTGCGGGTCCATACCGACGCCCACCTGCAACGTCTGCGGGACCTCACCGAGGCCGGTGGCGCCTGGATCGATCCCGACACCATGGTCGGTCCCGACTCCCTCAACGCCGCCCGCCTCGCGGCGGGTGCCGCTGTCAGCGCCGTCGAGGCGATCTTCCGCGGCGGCATCAGCCGGGCCTTCGCGCTGGGGCGTCCGCCGGGCCACCACGCCACGCCCGACCGCGCCATGGGCTTCTGCCTGCTCAACTCGGTGGCGATCGCTGCGGCCCACGCACGCTACCTCGGAGCCGAGCGCGTCACGATCATCGACTGGGACGTCCACCACGGCAACGGCACGCAGGACATCTTCTATGAAGATCCCAACGTCTGGTATGCCTCCATCCACCAGTCACCTCTCTACCCCGGCACCGGCGCCAGACACGAAACGGGCACCGGTGCTGGCGAGGGCACGACCGTCAACGCGCCCCTCCGGGCCGGCACCGGCGACGCGGAGTGGCTCGCCGCGTTCGATGAGGTCATGGCGCCCTTCGTCGAGCGGGCGCGCCCCGACATCATCCTGCTCTCGGCCGGCTACGACGCGCACGAGGACGATCCGATCGGGGGCTGCCGCGTCACCGACGACGGATTCGCAGCGCTCAGCCGCCGCACCCGGGAGCTCGCCGACCGATTCGCCGACGGTCGCATCGTCGTGGTCCTCGAGGGCGGCTACGACCCGCCCGCGCTGGCTCGATCGGTGCTACGCACGATCACGGAGCTCGATGCTGGGACATCCTGACACACGTCGTCACGCGCCAGCACCCGTTGTACCCTACAGAAAACGTCTCAGACTGACAGGACATCCCATGCTACGACGCCGCAGGAAACAGCAGGACCAGCCGCAGATCACCGAGATGCCTCCCATTCCGGAGGAACTCGTGATGGACGATACCGAGGCGGAGGACGAGCCACAGGCAGCCGACGCCACGGTCGAGCCCGCGCCCCGGAACGGCAACGTCCCCCAGGCGGGGCAGGCAGAGACGCCCGCGCCAGTCCCCACGCCGGCGCAGCCTCGCGCGGTGCCCCGTGCCGACACCGAGCTGCGATACCGCCGCGAGGACGAGCGTCGGCGCGAGGAAGCGCGCACCGCGGCCCTGCAGAGCCAGGTCGACGAGCTTCGCCAGCTGCTCCGGGAGCTGGCCAGTCGCCAGCAGCGCCAGGAGGAGCTGTTCAAGCACCAGCAGTCGCTCGTCGCCCAGAACGCGCTCGCCATCGAGCAGGTCCAGAAGGAAGCCGAGCAGAGCTCGCAGGCTCGCGCGCTGGACGAGAACCGAACCCGCCAGAAGATCGAGGACCTCGAGACACGCATCGACGACGGCATCCGACCGATTCGGTCGTTGCAGGCCCACGTGACCGAGATCCTGGAGGAGTCGCGCAAGAAGGTCGACGACACCGCCAAGAACGAGCAGCGATTCGAGGAGCTCACCACCATGATCGAGCACCTCTCGGCCCTCGGCGACCGCACCAGCACCCTCACCCACGGGCTTCGCGACACGATCGACGGGCTTCGTGGCGAGCTCGACGGCCTGCGGCGTGACATCATCCGCACCGAAGACGCCATCAAGATCGTCGACCAGGAGGGTCGTCGCCGCACCGCCGACGTACAGGATGTTGCCGAGAGCTACAACAGTCGCATCGACGAATTACGATCGGATCTCGCCCACCTGTACGATCTGCTCGAGAACACCCGCCGGGGACTCGTCCACGTCGATCCGACGCTCGACGAGCTGCGCCAGGCCGAGGAGAGTCTGCGACAGGAGTTCACGCGGCACCAGACGCTGGCCGAAGAGCGCCACGACATGCTCATCGAGATGCACGACGACGCTCGCCAGGAGACCGACGCACGCTTCGAGCAGCTCCGGCAGACCATGGACGAACGCATCGACCGCCTCAACGAACGGCTCGAGGAAGTGAACGAGATGCACCGGGAGCTCTCGTATCGCATCGGCTCGATCAACAGCGACATCGAGGAGCTCCGGCAGATGGACACGGCCCTGCACCGCGACATCTGGTATCTCCACGAGCAGCGGGTCCGAATTCGCATGGAGCAGATCCAGGAGGAGCTCGACGCCGCGACCACCCAGCGCCGGGATGCCGAGAACGAGCTCCGCTCGGGAACGGGTCCGCGATCCTGGCGCCGCCGCAGCGAGGGGGAGGGCGACGTCTAGCCCTCCCCCACCCTCCTCCGATTTCCGGCACGCGTGCGCAAACCTCGCTCATCGTATGTTCGTGCCACCCCGGCAACCGTCGCGGTGGCGATTCGAATCGGGCGCCGCCAGCCTCGCGAGCACGTGCCGGCAAGTCACCTCCACGCGCGCACGTGTCCCCTCGTGTCGGGAATTTTCCCATCATCCAGCGCGTAACGAGCAACCCCGGAAGCGAGTCGGTGACTGGGTGTCCCCGACTGAATCCGCCGAAACGTCAACCCGATTCGGGCACGCGAGGAGCGTCGACAGGGTGTCCAGATCGGCCGGGACGTGCGTCCGTTCGGCCCTTCCCGGGGGCCCTATGGTGCTTGACACCTGTATACGGTTTTGTTACCGTCCAAGAGACCCGATGGGTTAGATGGCATCGGAACTGCAAGCTCTGGCTGGTTTGCCAGTTCCGGGCGTGGAAGAAGTCAGGTCGTTCGAACGAAAGCGATACCGGGAGGCACTCCACGCGGATGACGGAAAAACGATGTGAATGACACGTCGGCTTCCCTGATGCGCGTGATTCTCCTGTAACCAGTCTTCGTGAACGAGCCAGTGAGTGCTGCCACGCCACCGTCACCAGGGATGGAGGGAATTGCCTGTTTCGGCAGGTCAGCAACCGGTACAACGTTCCGATTCCGTCATGGCTGGATTGGCATGCGAACGGGTACCGGTACACCTAGTATTCCCCACATCTCATTTCACCGGGTCATGGCCTGTGCGAAAGGCTGGTTTTGCACGGGCACGGCTGCTCTCGCACCACGAGGATGAGCGATCCATGTGATCGCCGGTTGCGAGAACGGGCTCGGATCGTACAGACCGGGGGGCTGCCCGGCTGCCGGACCATTATCAGGAGGGAAGGGAGTTGTTAACACTCCTCAAGCAGAACCGTACCGGGTTCTACGTCGCGATGATAGGACTCATGCTCCTGTCGGCGATCTCCCCGGTACTCGCGCTGGCGAACAGCGACCTCGTCCCAGGGGACGATGCGGTCGTGACGAACGCCACCAATCTCTACAGCGATGCCAGCTACGACGCCTCGATTCAGGCAGAAGTCGCTACTGGCACTCCGGTCTCCATTCAGGACGGCCCCATTACCGGCAGCGATGGCTCGCTGTGGTACGCAGTAGAGGTATGGGACATTGCCGGCTACATTCCGGCCAATGACCTCGACCGACCCGGCTCCGGCGAAACCGAAGCCGAATCTTCCGACTCCACCGATGACAACGCATCACCCGAGGTAGCGGTTTCTGTCATTCCCTGGCAGGAGCCTATCGATTTTGGTGTTGCGGACGACAACGTCAAGTGTCGCGACGCGGCCACGACCGAGGGCAACGAGATCACCACGATCTTCGCCGGTCAGACACTGGAGATCACCGGTCTCGAGACCTGGGTCGAGGGCGTGAGCTGGACGCCGGTCAACTGTGGCGGTCAGGGCGGCTTCGTCGCTACCGACTTCATCACCACCGGTAACGACGAGACAGAGGACGCCACCACCGAAGCGACCGAGGTTGCGACGGAAGAGGCAACCGCTGACGAGACCGAGGCAGCGGAAGCCACCGAGGAGACTCGCGGCTGGCTGCCCCCGATCGATACCCTCTTCACCATCGACAACGTGATCTGCCGCGCCGCGCCAAGCACGACTGCCCAGGAGCTCACCACGATCGACTCCGGGGCCATCGTCGAGATCACTGGCGACGTCGCTTGGGGTGACGGCCTCAGCTGGCTGCCCGTCAACTGTGCTGGCCAGGGCGGATTCGTCGCTACCGACTTCCTCGCCGAGGATCTCGCGCCGACCGAGACGGCCACCGAAGTGGTGACCGAGGAGGCCACCGAGGCCACGGAAGAGGTTGTCGAGACCGAGACCGCCACGGCGGTCGAGACCGAGGTCCCCACCAAGGTCGCGACGGAGATCGAGACCCCCGACGTTCCATCTGCCGATGACATCATCGAGGACGTCAACTCCCAGGTCCCCTCGGCCGAGGAGATCATCGAGGATGTCAACGAGCAGGTGCCCTCGGCCGAGGAGATCATCGAGGACGTCAACGAGCAGGTTCCGTCCGCGGACGAGATCATCGAGGATGTGCTCGATGACGTGACCCCGACCGAGACGGCCACCGACGAGGCGACCGCTACCGAGACAGCGACCGAGGAAGCCACGGCGACCGAGGACGCGACGCTGACCCCGACGGAAGAGCCCACCGAAGAGGGAACTCCCACCGACGAGGTCACCGAAACCCCGACGGCAACAGAGGACGCCACCGAGGAAGCGACTCCGACCGGAGAGGCCACCGAGACGGCGACCTCGACCGAGGATGTCACCGAGACTCCGACGGCGACCTCGACCGAGGACGCCACGGAGACGGCGACCGAGGACGCGACCGGTACCCCTGAGGCCACCGAGACGGCGACGCAGACCGACGACTCCCTCACCGAGGCGATCGATCAGGAGCTCGTCAACGGTGTCGCCCTTCCGGAGACCGAATCCACCAGCCCGGTGACCGACGACGAGATCCTCGGCACCGCCGAGGTGCGCGGCACCGACGGCAAGGGCATCGCCTGCCGCACGGCTCCGAACGCGGACGCTCCCATCATTCGTACCCTCCCCGAGGGCATGAACGTGCTGGTGCTGTCGCAGCCGGACGAGAGCGGCTGGATGTCCATCCTCTGTGACAACCAGGTCGGCTACGCGCACTCGATGTACCTGTACTCGGGCGGCGCGATGTCGATCGAGGACTTCGGCAACTCCCTCTACGCCTACGTGTCCGGCACCGGCGGTGGTGGTCTCAACTGCCGCAGCCAGGCCTCGATCACCTCGAGCGTGGTTGGCTGGCTCCCCGAGGGCAGCGCCGTCAACATCCGGGGCGCGAACCAGGGCGAGTGGGTGCCCATCGTCTGTGGCGGCCAGAACGCCTGGGTCCACAGCGACTACCTGTCCGCTGGCATGAAGTCCGGCTCGAGCAACTCGGGCAACAACGGTGGTGGAGGCAACTCCACTGGCTCGACGAGCGGCACGGCCACGGTGGTCAACACCGACGGTGACGGTCTCCGCTGCCGCACCAGCCCGAATGGCCCCGTCATCATGGTCGCGTCCGAGGGCACGAAGCTGCCGATCCGCGGTGCGGCTGAGAACGGCTGGCTCCCGGTCGTCTGTGGCGGCCAGAATGGCTATGCCCACACCGATTACCTGAGTGTCAGCGGCGGCTCGGGCAACAACGGCTCCGGCAACGGCAACGGCAATACCAATGGCGGCGCCTCCGGCGGCAACGTGACCGTCACCGGCACGGGCGGCTCCTCGCTCAATTGCCGCACCGGCGCCGGCACGAGCTACCCGGTCATCACCGCCGTCCGCGAGGGCACCGTTCTCAAGACGCGTGGTGCCGCCTCCAACGGCTGGCAGCCCGTCGTCTGTGGCGGCCAGAACGGCTGGGTCTCCACCGAGTTCGTGACTTCCGGCGGACAGCTCGGGGCAACCCCGAGCCCATCGCCGACCCCGACGCCGAACCCCGGACAGCAGTCCGCGTTCAGCAACGGCGATCACGCCAGGACGACGTCGAACCTCAACCTCCGCTACGAGCCGAGCTCGGGCGCTGGCATCGCGACCTACGCACCGGAGGGCACGGTGGTGCTCATCACCGGCGGCCACGCCGGCAACGGCTACTACCCGGTCAACTGGGACGGTCTCAAGGGCTTCATGCATGGTGACTACCTCACCAAGACCGATGAGGCGCTGAGCAAGCGCGGTGGCTCCGGCAACCCGACCACCCCGACGAACCCGGGCGGCAGCGGCTCGACGGCCACCGGCAACGCGATCGTCGATTACGCGATGGGCTACCTCGGGTACCCGTACGTCTGGGCGACCCACGGTCCGTCCTCCTTCGACTGCTCCGGCTTCACCTACTGGGTGATCAAGAACGTGGTCGGCAAGGACATCGGCACCGGGCTCTGGACGCAGGTGAGCGCGGGACAGGCGGTCAGCAGGAACAGCCTGCAGCCGGGTGACCTGGTCTTCTTCCAGAACACCTACAAGGCCGGGCTCTCGCACGTCGGTATCTACATCGGCGACAACCAGTTCATCCACGCGCAGAACGAGGCGACCGGTGTCGTGATCAGCGACCTCAACTCGAACTACTACGGTTCGCGCTGGTACGGTGCCGTCCGCATCACGTAGAAACTGGAGCTGCATCTGCAGCGCCAGACGAAGGAGGCCGGGAGCGAACGCTCCCGGCCTCCTTCGTTATGCTTGTGGGAGGAGGTGACATGAACCCCACCGATGACCTCGCCTGCTTCTCCATGATGCTGCAGCGCCTCGCGCCCGGTGTCGGCGCGCTCGGCACCCTCGAGCTCGTCGATGTCGGCTACGGTGCCACCACGCTGCGATCCACCAGTGGGGTCGCTGTACGAATCCCTCACACCGAACGTCAGGCCATGCGCCAACAGGCCATGACGTCACCGCTCGGGCGTCTTGCCGCACTCCTGCCGGTGGCGATCCCGAAGCCGCTGTGGACGATCCCGATGGGGCATCCCTTCGACCTGGGCGCGACCGGCTACGCCTGGCTGCCCGGAGAGCCCCTTGAGCCACCCGACTACACCCCTGCTCTCGCCGACCAGGTGGGCGCCTTCCTCGCGACGCTCCACGACGTCGACATCACGTCGTTCGTGGGCAAGTTCCGCGATCGCGTCACCGTCGATGCCGACCGCGAGCGCATGATGTCGGTCTCCCTCGCCTGGCTGGGGGATATGGAGCCTGCGCCCGTCGTGGAACGCCTGGAGCGCTGGTGGGATCGCTACCGTGCCGCCCGGGCTGAGGCCACCTACCAGCCTCGCGTGATCCACGGCGACTTCTGGTACGGCAATCTGCTGTTCGATACCGACCGCCAGCGCCTCGTCGGGGTGATCGACTGGGAGGAGGTCAGCGTCGACGATCCTGCCCAGGATCTCGCCACGCTCCTCCACACCGGTGACGATGTCGCCGAGGAGATCCTGCGGGCCTACCAGGATCACGGTGGCACCGTCGACGCCGCCACCCGCGAGCGCATGCGATGGCACTGGGAATTTCGGGAGTTCACAGGGATCGCGCTCGCCCTCGAGGTGGGCAACGAGGTCGAGGCACAGGACGCCGCCCGCAAGCTTCGCGAGGGCCCGCTCCGTCCCCTGTTCGAGGTATCTCCATGAACCAGCGCACAACGACCGTTGATGGACGCTCCATCGCCTGGGTGCATCACACCCCGTCTGACGGGATCCAGGCGTCCGGGCCCGCCATCGTGGTCCTGCACGGCCTTGGGTCGAGTTCGCGCGAGTTCCGCTACCTCGCCGATCACCCTACGCTGCGCGACCGCGAGATGATCGCCGTCGACGCCCTCGGCTTCGGCGACAGCGACCGGCCCGCTGACTGGCCCTACACGATCGAAGCGCACGCCGACATCATCGCGTCCGTGATCCGGCAGGTCACCACGCCTCCCGTCGCGCTCGTGGGCCACAGCATGGGCGGCTCGATCGCCATCGCGCTCACCAGCCGCCATCCCGACATCGTGGAGCGCCTGATCGTAGCCGAGCCCAATCTGGATCCGGGTGTCGGCACGCTCAGCAGCCACATCTCGCGGCAGTCCGAGACGAGGTTCGTCGCGCGCGGATACCAGGCCCTGGTCTACCAGACAGAACGGGAGGCCGCTCGCGGCGACGCGGTGGCGGCCCGATTCCTCGTCACGCTCAGGCAGGCGAGCCCGGTCGCGCTGTACCGGAGCGCCGCGTCACTGCTCGCGGACCGCACACCAACACTCAGGGAGCAGTTCGAGGGGTTCAGGCTGCCGCGCGCGATACTCTGGGGAGCCCTGACTCCGCCGCTCGCCCCTCCCCTGCTCGACGCGGCCATACGGCACCTCACCGTCGCGGATGCCGGTCACGTCATGATGATCGAGAACCCGGACGGCTTCGCGCAGGCCGTGGCCGATGCTGTCACACACCTGCCCTCGCCCCTCGAAGGCTCCTGATCCGCTCCGCTCGAAACCAACCACCCGACGGCAGGCCGACCCGGACCCGATTGGGCATGATCATTCCATGGTGCGCCTGCCCTCCAGCCGGATCGGACGTCGGTAGCCCCGTCCTGCACATGGGCGAGGGGCTCTCCAGCTTCATGCCCTTCCTACGGACGGGTACACCGCCAACCCGACCCCTCCGCATGTGTGGATCGGGCCAGCCTTGACCAGATCTTCCTCACCCGTTCGCCAGTTCGCACATCGGTAGCCGGCCCCGTTGGCGGCATTCGATCCATGACGGCCTCCTCTCGCCACCGTCCGGCGTGGTCCTCGCCACGCACCGAATCGCCATCCTGTCATCCCCATGGACGCAAGAATCCCCACCCGGCGCGATCGCGCCGGGTGGGGATTCTTGCGTCCTGGCCCTGGTCTCGCCTCGATCGGCTACTCGAGGACCTCTTCTTCCTTGCTGTCGGGGATGACGCCGTCCTCATCGCCCTCCTGGCCGTTGTAGGAGATGCGGCCGGACAGCTCCGGCGACTGCGCCTTGATACGATCGCGGATGTCGTTGAGCACATCCTCGTTGGACTTCAGGAAGAGCTTGGCATTCTCGCGTCCCTGCCCCAGACGCTCATCGTCGAGGTAGAACCACGCGCCGCTCTTGCGCACGATGCCGAGGTCCGTCGCCACGTCCAGCACGCTGCCGGCCACGGAGATCCCCTCGTTGTACATGATGTCGAACTCGGCCTGCCGGAACGGCGGCGCCACCTTGTTCTTGATCACCTTCACGCGCGCGCGGATGCCGGTCGCATCCGTGCCCTGCTTGATCGTCTCGATGCGCCGGATGTCCATGCGCACCGAGGAGTAGAACTTCAGCGCATTACCGCCGGTCGTCGTCTCCGGGTTCCCGAACATGACGCCGATCTTCATGCGCAGCTGGTTGATGAAGATCACGCACGTCTTCGAGCGGCTGATGGCGCCCGTCAGCTTGCGCAGCGCCTGGCTCATCAGCCGGGCCTGGAGACCGACGTGCGAATCACCCATGTCGCCCTCGATCTCCGCCTTCGGCACCAGCGCCGCGACGGAGTCGACCACGATGACGTCCAGCGCGCCCGAGCGCACCAGCGTCTCGGTGATCTCCAGCGCCTGCTCACCGGTGTCCGGCTGCGAGATCAGGAGCTCGTCGAGGTCGACCCCGAGCCGACCCGCGTAGACCGGGTCGAGCGCGTGCTCGGCGTCGACGATCGCCGCCAGCCCGCCCATCTTCTGCGCCTCGGCAATGATGTGCAGCGCCAGCGTCGTCTTGCCCGACGACTCCGGACCGTAGATCTCGACGATGCGCCCACGAGGCACACCACCGATGCCGAGCGCGAGATCCAGCGCGATGCTGCCGGTCGGGATCGCATCGACCTGCATCGGGTTGACCTCGCCCGGCTTCATCTTCATGATCGAACCCTTGCCGAAGTTGCGCTCGATCTGTGCGATCGCCATATCGACTGCGCGGTCCCGATCCGTCTGTGGTGTTGCCATTACCATCTGACCTTTCACCTGTCTGGCCTGTCGGCATTGTCCGGAGCAACCCTGGCGCTTCTGCGCTCTGACGTGAAAACGTGCTGCTGACGCACGAGCGGCCAGAGAGGGATGTACCGGTCTTCGGATTCTATCCTGTTTTTCCTGGGGACGTGGCGACACGTGACACCCGCGGAGCCCCCATCTCCACTTGTCGCAAATACGAACATGTGTTCGCATTTCATACCCGTAGTGTACGATACCCGGGCTCCCAGTACAACACGTCGCAGCCCCCGATCGTATCGATCGCACCCTCCGGGCCAGCGGTGTCCGGACAGCCACAATCGCACCATTCCCGGTCCCGCAACCTCACATCTTCACCCCGATGCGAACGCCGCAGGGAACATCCCCCGGCCTATGGCATGGATGTTGCTTCTCTCTATCGTCGAGACGAAGGCCATCACACAGAAGGGAGGTAACCATGTACATCGGAGGCGGACTGCTCGTTGTCATTCTTCTGATCATCATCCTGATCCTGATCCTTTAGAACGGAACGGGTTCCATCCGAAGCCCATCGAGCGCGGTCCCCGGCCGGGGACCGCGCTCGCCATGTCCGCCCCACCCTCCTTGTCTACGTGTCCGGAATGTGCCTACAATCTCGCACACGACACTTCCGCACGTTTTCCGCCGGCATCCCCACGACCCACGTCCGTCTCCCTGATCCTCTCGGAGACGTCGGGTTCGGCCGGCAGGCGAGGAGGAGCCATCATGTCCCGAACACGCGCCGCAGATCCGCTCGCATCCACGCTGGCCAACCCGGCCTCCCGGCGCCGATTCATCGCCGGAGCCGCCGCCCTCGGCGTGTCGACGTCAGCACTCGGTACCACCGCGTCCGCACAGACGCCGGAAGCATCACCCGCCGGCGACTTCGACCCACTCGCCCTCGCGGACGACCTGGTGGACGGCGACTTCCCGCTCACCGACGAGCCCGTCGAGCTCACCGTGCTCACCCCGTCCAACGTCTACGTGGCCTCATTCGAAGACAACGAGTTCACCCGCTGGTACGAGGAAAGGACCAACGTCCACATCAACTGGCAGGTGGTACCCGCCGAGGAACAGGAGACCGCCCTCAACCTGCGACTCGCCAGCGGCGACTACCCCGACATTCTCCTCTCGTTCCGGCCCAACCTGGCCGTGCAGGAGGTGTACGGCTCGCAGGGTATCTTCCTTGCCCTCAACGACTACATCGACGAATACGCCGTCGAATTCCGGCGCGTCGTCGAGCAGTACCCGCTCACGCTGCGCACCATTACCGCCAGCGACGGCAACATCTACTCCCTGCCCTACGTCAACGACTGCTTCCACTGCGCGCAGGACAAGAAGATGTGGATCTACAGGCCGTTTCTCGACGCCCTGGGCATGTCCATGCCGCAGACCACCGAGGAGTATCTGGAGTACCTCCGTGCCTGCCGGGACGAGGACCCGAACGGCAACGGCGAGCAGGATGAGCTCCCGCTCGCAACCGGCATCAACAGCTGGAACGATGAGCTCGACCTCTTCTTCATGAACTCCTTCACGTTCAATCCGGGAGAGCCCTACGTCTTCCTCAACGAGGACGGTCAGGTCAGCGTCTCCTACAACCAGGACGGCTGGCGGCAGGGCACCGCCTACCTCGCGGGCATCTACGCCGAGGGGCTCATGGACCCCGAGAGCTTCACCCAGAACAACGAGCAGCTCCTCGCGAAGGGCAACGCCGAGACCCCGATCATCGGCTCCGCCCCCGGCGGCTCCTGGGGCGTCTTCGTGAGCTGGACCGCGGACGACCCGACCCAGCGCTGGGCCGAGTACGCCCTCATGCCGGCGCTCGAAGGTCCGGAAGGGGTGCGCTGGTCCGCCTACGATCCGTACCTCCCCTACGCGACCGGCGATTTCATCATCACCGACAAGTGCCAGCACCCCGAGATCGCCTTCCGCTGGGCGGACGGCCTCTACGACCTCGAGACGACCCTGCGGTCCGTCCAGGGAGTCCCCGGCGTGAACTGGGAGTGGGCACAGCCGGGACAGATCGGCAGCGACGGCCAGCAGGCGATCTGGAGCCCGCTGCCGGCTCCGGAGGCACCCGGCGAGCCGACCCGCAACGCCTGGGTGCAGACGGGTCCGTCCTACCGATCGGCGCGGGTCCGTTTCGGCGAGGCCGTGAGGGACCCCGCGCTGCTCGCCTACAACCTCGACACGATCACGAAGGAGATTCTGGAGCCCTACCGCCAGCCAGCCGAGATGTGGATCCCACCGCTCTCCTTCACCCCGGACGAGGCACAGGTCATCGCCGAGGGCGACGCCACCATCGTCCCGTTCGTGAAACAGCGCTTCGCCGAGTGGGTCACCGGCAATCGATCGGTGGACGAGGACTGGGAGTCGTACCTGGAAGAGCTCAACGGGCTCGGGCTGGAAGACTATCTGGCAACGTATCAGGCCGCGCTCGAGCGCTCCGAAGCGGCACGGTCGTGACCGTGAGACTCCGGGATTCAGGAGCACGACCACAAGGCGGGGAGGGGGCAATCCCCTCCCCGCCTTCATGCTCGAAGGGTTGACTGGAGCTCAGGCGACGTCGGCGGCGACACGGAAGCCCATGTTGCCGGTCGAGCTGTCCGGGGTATTTGCCGTCCGGGCCGCCACCCGGTAGCGGTTGCAGTAGGACTTGTGACAGAGGTAGCTGCCGCCGCGCATCACCCGTGCATCGCCAGTCCGCGGCCCGGTCGGATTCACCACGTTCTCCGTCGGGTGCGGCCCGGAGGTCCACCAGTCGTTGCACCACTCCCAGACGTTGCCGCAGACGTTGTACAGACCGAAGCCGTTCGGCTCGTACGCATCCACCGGCGCCGTCGAGAGATAGCCATCCGCCCGGGTGTTCCGACTGGGAAACGTCCCTTGCCAGATGTTGCAGCGGTGCTTGCCGTCCGGCATCAGCTCGTCGCCCCACGCATAGCGCTTCTGGTCGAGCCCGCCCCGCGCGGCGAACTCCCATTCCGCCTCCGTCGGCAACCGCGTGCCGCTCCAGGCGCAGTAGGCCGCCGCGTCGTTCCATGAGACGTGGATCACCGGGTGATCCAGGCGATCGTCGATGGACGAGCCGGGCCCCTCGGGTGCCCGCCATGAGGCCCCATCGACGCCCAGCCACCACGGTGCCGCACCGGAGCTGCCTCGCACGGTCACACCCTTCTTCGGCACCAGCAGGTGAAAGACGAACGACCAACCGAACCGCTCCGCCTCGGTGACGTAGCCGGTCGCCTCCACGAAGGCCCGAAACTGTCGGTTGGTAACCGCATAGCGGCTGATCCGGAACGGCCCGACGGTCACCGGCCGCACCGGCCCTTCCCCGTCCGTGGGGAACCCGGTCGGATCGTCGGTGCCCATGCGGAACATCCCTCCATCGAGCGTGACCAGGTCGCCGGCGATCGTCTCGTGGACGTCCCGGTCGGCCCCACCGCACTGAAGCTCATGGGATATGTCGTGATCGTCGGCATCGGCTCGCGTCGGCGCGCAGCAGCCGTGGCTCATCTCCGTCATGCGCTGGCTCGCTACCTGGCTCTCGTTCGCACCTCGGGGCGACCCACCTGCCGCCTCCATCTCCAGACAGCCTACTGCAAACGGCCTCGCGCGTATGTCGGCCAGACTGCATCCACCTCGTCGCCCGCGACCACGAACAGCTGCTCGTGCAGGTGCACCACCTGGTCGCTGTACCCGATGTTCAGCCGCAAACGATCCCCGGCCTTCACGCAATCGTTGGGCCCATCCAGGTGGATGATGCCGTGCTCGGCCGAGAACGCCATCTTCGCCACACCCTCCAGCCCCACTGGTTCCGGCATCACGCTCGACGGGTCCAGCGTCTTGCGCCCCGCATCGATGATGATCCGGTCCGGTGTCGGACGGCTCGTGACCGTCACCAGCAGCGACAGCGCCGGCCTGACCGGCACCCCCAGGTCCCGGTAGAAACGATCGCCGAACACACCGCCGCCCGCCTGGACCTCGGTCACCCCGTCGATACCCGCCGTCGTCAGGAAGGTGCCCGTCCCGCCGCAGGAGACGATCGGCACCTCGATGCCGGCCGCCCGGATCTCCTCCACCGTCTCCAGCACCGGCGCGAGCGATTCGCGGATCGCCGCCTCGCGCGCCGCCGCGTCGGTGATCGTCAGCGTGTGCCCCTCCCAGGACATCACGCCACCGAACCGCACGTGCTTCAGGCCCGCGATCGCCTTCGCCAGCTCGACCCCCTGCTCGCCCGGGGCGACACCGGCACGCTGCATGCCGCTGTCGAACTCGATCACCAGTCGGGGCGAGGTCCCCGCCTCTGCAGCCGCGGCATCATGCGCCCGTGCACTCTCGATCGAGTCGACCGCCACGGCGATGTCCGCCTGTCGCGCGAGGTGGGCGAGCCGGCGCGTCTTGATCGGTCCGACGACCTGGTTGGCGATGAGGATGTCCCGAATCCCCGCGCTCACGTAGACCTCGGCCTCGCTCGTCTTGGCGCAGGTGATGCCGATCGCCCCCGCCTCGATCTGGAGGTGGGCCACCGCCGGCGACTTGTGCGCCTTGCTGTGCGGTCGCCACGCGGTGCCGTGCTCGCGGAGCGTGCCGGCCATGGTGGCGATGTTGCCGTGAAAAAGATCCCGCTCCACGAGCAGGGCGGGGGTATCGAGCACGTCGAGCGGCTGCCCGACCAGTGAGGTGATCACGTTCGGTCGTCTCCAGGGATGATCCGGTGCCCGGTCAGCACCGAGCCAGCGGCAGGTTCCATGCCCGGCATTGTACCGAGGATCGGCGTGTTTGCAATCAGCCATCCGGATGCACGCCCACGAAGGCCCCCAGCCCCTCGGAATTGACATTGTTAGGGGCACATCCTAGACTGGCCAATAAACCAGCAAGAGAATCTTTCCAGGCCACTTTGCGGCATCCGTGCGTCGCAAGGAGGAAAAGGTGTACGGAACGAGCCTGCGATTGGGTCGCCTCTTCAGGCAATCAAGTGGCAGATCACTTGTCGCCGCCATCGACCACGGTCTCACGATCGGGCCCCAACCCGGCGCCGTCAATGTCATCGACACCGTCCGGACCGTCGTTGACTGCAGGCCCGATGCCATGCTGCTGTCACCGGGCATCCTGGCGAAAACCAGCGAGCTGTTCGCCTTCCGGGAAGCCCCCTCGATCATGCTCCGGACGGACTTCTTCATCAACCGCGACGACCCCCGCCTCAGCCTGCACGAGGAACAGTACCGTGTGCTGTGCTCGCCATCCCATGCCGCGTCCCTGGGTGCAGACTCCATCATCCACTTCCTCATCCTGCATCCCGACACCGGCGAGATGTTCGCCGACAACGTGCAGGCCGTCTCGCGCGCAGCCGAGGAGGCGCACCGGATCGGGCTCCCGCTGATCGTGGAGGTCGTAACCTGGGGCTCCAGGATCCAGAAGAAGCGCGACCCGGACCTGTTGAGCCTGGGCAACCGCATGGCGGCAGAGCTCGGGGCAGACGCGGTGAAGACCGAATGGACGGGCGATGTCGAGTCGATGCGCCGGGTGATCGAGGGCTGTCCCGTCCCCACGCTCGTGCTCGGCGGTGCCCGAAGCGAATCGGCAGAAGCCCTGCTCGAGGCCACCAGACAGGCCCTGGACGCGGGGGCCCGAGGGCTGATCTACGGCCGCAACATCTGGCAGGCCGATGACCCAAGGGCAATCACCGCCAGGCTCAACGATCTCGTCCACGGCGAGTGACACGAGGCATTCCGCACGACCGCAACGACAGGAGGTGAGGCGAAGGAGACGATCGCTTCGACAAGGTCGCCGCGTGCGCACCGATCACGAGGGTCCTGCTTGGCTCGCTCCACGGAGCGCCATGAACCTTCAGCAAGCAAAGGGAGGATCTTCCATGAGCATCATCGAGCGGACCGAGTTGCAGCAGCTTGTCGCCGATCTGTACACCTGCCGTATCGATCGGCGCGAGTTCATGGCACGAGCCAGCGCGCTGGGGATATCAGCTAGCCTAGCGGCGTTCTACGCCAGGCGCGCACCCGCCGCGGCTCAGGATGATGGTCGCATCGAGGCTCCGCAGGTGGTGGAGCCCTGCGACGGCGATTGTCCCTTCGAGGGCCAGACGGTCACCGTCACCGTGAATGCCGCCGGTGAGGACGGTGCCATCACCGGGCCGATCTACGAGGTGCGGGAGGAGTTCGAGGCGGCAACCGGGGCGACCCTCGAGATCGTCGAGATCCCGATCGAGGAACACTTCCCGCGGCTGATGGAAGACCTCATCAACGGCACGGGGCAGTACGACACCTCCATCGCCGGCGCCTGGTGGCTGGGCGATCTCGTCGCCGGCGACTTCATCATTCCGTACGACGAGTACTACGACGACACCAGCGGCCGGTTCCCGCAGTGGAACATCGATGACGTGCTTCCGGGCCCTCGATCGCTCCTGTCGTACGGCGGAAAGAAGTACATGGTCGCCAACGACCATGACGGCCAGGTGATGTACTACCGGCGCGACCTGTTCGAAGACCCCGAGCACCAGGCCGCCTTCCAGGAGGAATTCGGCTACGAGCTCCGGGTGCCGACCACCTGGGACGAATTCGTCGATGCCGCCAGCTACTTCAATGGCAAGGACCTCAACGGCGACGGCGAACCGGACTCGGGCGTCACCATGCACCTGAAGGTCGGCGGGCAAGGCATGTTCCACTTCATGTCCTTCTCCGCACCGTTCGTGATCGGTCCGGAGAACCCCAACCTCTACTGGTTCGACCCGGAGGACATGCGACCGCTCATCGACAGCCCCGGTCACCTCGCCGCGCTGGAGAAGCTCGTCGAGCTCGCCCAGTACGGACCCGAGGCCATGTTCGGCTGGAGCCTCGGCGAGAGCTGGGACTACTTCCTCGCCGGTCGCGCGGCACTGACATTCTCGTGGGGCGACCTCGGCGCACTCGCGCAGGAGACACCCGATCGCGGAGGCAGCTCACAGGTCAAGGGCATGACGGGCGCCGCGCCGATCCCCGGCACGATGTCGTACCACAACGTGATCACCGGCGAAGACGTCAGCGTGGACACCCCCAACATCGTCGGAAACACCACAGGTGGCTCGTGGGCTGGTGTCATCTCCAGATTCTCGAAGGCCCCCGAGGCGACGTACTACCTGCTGGCGCTGATGGCGACGCGGGAGAAGTCCATCGTCTACGCCCAGCGCGGATGGGACGGCGTGGACCCGGGGCGCACCTACCACTTCCCCGCTCCCAACGGCGATGCCAGCATCGAAGGCTACGTCGCGGCAGGCTGGGACGAACAGGATGCCATCGACTACACCACCGCCTACTTCGAGAACTTCAGCGCCGAGCTCCAGTTCCCGTATCTCCGCATTCCGGGGACCTTCGAGTACTGGCAGGCGCTCGATGTACGCCTCTCCGAAGCGATCACGGGGCAGTCATCGCCGGAGGATGCCCTTCGGGCAACTGCCGAGGATTTCGAGCAGGTGACGGAGCGGCTGGGTCGCGACCAGCAGCTGGAGATCTACCGCACGGCCCTCGACCTCTAGACAGGAGCACGACGTCGAGTGGCGCCTTCCGTGACCTGCGCATGGCGCCACTCCTTCGCTCGGATCGACCGACGCACGGCAGCCGTCAGTCAGGAGGGCACCGGTGAGCGCCGACACCAGCACAGCCTCCCTGGGCAAGATCACCCAGGCCTCACGTCATGGGCCGGGAAAGCGCTCCCAGCCCATCAAGTGGGTCTTCATTCTCCCGGCCATTGTCTGGGTCCTGACCTTTACGCTGTTTCCATTTGGGTATGCGATCTACACGAGTTTTCAAAGTTACCGATATGGGCAACGCGTCGGGTTCGTCGGACTCGACAACTACCGTCGTCTCTTCTCCGACGATGTCCTGTGGCAGGATCTGATCACCACGCTCACTATCGTCAGCATCGCCGTGACGGTCGAGATGCTCCTCGGAATCTGTCTCGCCATCCTCTTCAACCGCGAGATCCGGGGCAGGAGTCTCCTGCGCACGATCGTAACCCTGCCGCTGTTCGCAACGCCGATCGCGATCGGCTACCTGGGCATCACCCTCTTCTACGAGGAGGGCGGTCCCGTCAACTCCCTCATCACGGCGGTGGGAGGACCGCAAATCGCCTGGCTCTCCAGCCCCAACGGCGCCAAGGCCGCGATCATCATCACCGACATCTGGCAGTGGACACCATTCATCTTCCTCGTCATCCTCGCGGCGCTCCAGAGCCTGCCCCAGGACGTCATCGAGGCATCCGCCGTCGATGGGTCGTCGGAGCTCCAGAGCTTCTGGAACATCACCCTGCCGCTGCTCACGCCCATGCTCTGGCTGGTGCTCCTCCTGCGCGCGATCGACGCCTTCAAGATCTTCGACATCGTCGCCGCCATGACCCTCGGCGGTCCCGGGCGCGCCACCGAGGTCTACAGCAGGTACGTCTACCTGACCGCCCGGCGTTTCACCAACTACGGAGATGCCGCCGCCCAGGGCTTCCTGTTGCTGTTCATCGTGATGTTCATGGTCACGCTGCTCTGGAGCCGAATCCGCCACGTGTACGACGACACGCCGAGGTAGCACCATGGCAATCGCAGACACGGCAGTACCGACAGACGCCTTCCACGAGCCGGGCAAGCGACGTGCCCGCAAGCTGGCCGGCAACGTGTTCATCGCCATCGTGCTGGCGGTGGTCCTGGTTTGGGTGCTCTTCCCGTTCTACTGGGCCTTTCTCAACTCGATCAAGCTCCCCGGGGACACGTTCGGCAACAGGTGGATCCCGTTTCTGCAGTTCGATCCCACGCTTGAAAACTGGCGCAGCACGCTCGGCATTCGCGAGATCCGGCAGGCGCTCCTGAACAGCACCCTGATCGCCGTGGGGGCGGCCACGCTGGCCCTCGTGCTCGGCACGCTCGCCGCCTACGCGCTCGCACGCTTCCGGTTCCGGCGTCCGAACAACGGCACGCTCACGACCTGGTTCCTGTCGCAACGCGTGCTGCCTCCGGTCATCTTCGTGACACCGTTCTACCTGCTCATGCGGCAATTCAACCTGCTCGACACGGTGCTGGGGCTTGTCCTCATCAACGCGACCTTCAACCTCCCGTTTCCGGTGATCATCCTCACGCAGATGTTCCGCGAGGTTCCGATCGAGCTCGAGGAGGCGGCCCAGGTCGACGGCGCGTCACACCTGGAGATCTTCCTGCGCGTCGCGCTGCCGCTGGTGGCCCCGGGCCTCGTGGTGAGCTGGATCATCTGCCTGGCCTTCAGCTGGAACGAGTTCCTGTTCGCCCTGTCGCTGACAACCAAGGACGCGATCCCCATGCCCGTGATCATCGCGGGCGCGGAGCACACACGTGGCGTCGACTTCCAGTTCGTCGGTACCCGCGTGCTGCTCACCATGATCGTTCCGCTCGTCATGGCGCTGCTCGCCCAGCGATACATCATCCGCGGTCTCACACTCGGCGCGGTCAAGGGGTAGACACGTGGCCCGCGACGATACCCCGCTCCTGCTCGGCATCGACGTCGGCACCACCAACATCAAGGCGGCCGTCCACGATCTGCACGGACGCGTCATCGGCACCGCCAGCACGCCGACCATCACGCACTATCCACGGCCTCATTGGGCCTACTATCTCGCCGAAGAGCTGTGGGAGCGCACCGTCTCGGTGATCCGCCAGGCCGTCGCCGCCGTTTCCCGTCCCGAGCGCATCGCCAGCGTGGCGGTGACCAGCATGGGCGAGGCAGGCGTCCCCATCGATGCCCACGGCGATCCGACGGCCGAGGTGATCGCCTGGTTCGACACGCGCAGCCAGCCCCAGGCCCGGCACCTCGACGAGCGGTTCGGAAAGGACACGCTCTTCGCTACCTCGGGGCTGTCGTTGCAGCCGATCTTCGGCCTCTGCAAGATGCTCTGGCTCAGGGACCATGCGTCCGAGGCCTTCGCACGAACGGACCGCTGGCTGAACGTCGCCGACTACATCGCCTACCGCCTGAGCGGGGTATGCGCCACCGACTACTCGCTGGCATCCCGCACCCTGGCCCTGAATCTGGCCACCCTCACCTGGAACACCGATCTGCTGAGCGAGGTCGGCATCCCCCACGGGATGCTTGCCCCGTTGATGCCGAGTGGGACCCCGCTCGGCCCGATCCTTCCAGAGGTCGCCGAGCAGACGACACTCCCACGCTCGGTGGTCGTCGCCACCGGCGGACATGATCACGTCTGCGGGGCACTGGCCACCGGGATCGTCCAGCCGGGCTCGATGCTGAACTCGCTGGGCACTGCCGAGGCCGTGTTCATCCCGCTCGACAGACCGATTGCCGACCCGGCGATGGGACGCCAGGGATATACGCAGGGAGCCCACGTCGTCCCCGATCGCTACTACGCCTTCGGCGGTCTGTACACGTCCGGCGCCAGCATCTCGTGGATCCGGGACATCATCGGAGCGGACTACGACTCGATGCTGGCAGGTGCCGGTGATGTCCCTGCCGGGAGCCTCGGGATCTGTTTCCTGCCACACCTGCGACTCGCCAACCCGCCGCACGACGACCCGGACGCGCGCGGTGCCTTCGTCGGGCTCACGGCGGACGTCACCGGCCCGGTCCTTGCCAGGGCCGTGCTGGAGGGGCTCGCCTACGAGACGCGGAGCTCGCTCGAGGGCCTGATGCGGTTCGATGAGGTGGAACGGCCCGGGCGGATCGTCGTCACCGGCGGCGGCACCCGAAGCTCGCTGTTTCTCGAGATCAAGGCGACGGTACTCGACCGCGTGCTGCACGTCTCGCCCAACGAGGAAGCAACGACCCACGGCGCCGCCATGCTGGGCGGTATCGCCGTGGGTCTCTACGAGGATGTCGATCACGCCCTCGAGATGACCGTGTCCGACTGTGCAGACGTCCATCCCGTACTCGCGTGGAAGGACGTCTACGATGCGACCTACCGGGGTGTCTATCGGCCGCTCTACGACACGCTGCGACCACTCAACCACGCCATCCGGCGCATCGAGGCCGGCCGGTCGTGATCCGCTACCCCGAGGTGATGTCCCGTCGCTTGAACACGTAGTACGTGGCGGCCACGAGGATCACCACATAGATCCCCAGGATCCCGGCAGACTGCCACGCCTGGGCTGTCTCGACCGGGTCCTGGAAGCCCCCGTCGGACTGCGTGGAGATGTTGATCAGCTGCTGGACGTTCCAGGCGATCCCATACTCCTCCACCGTGCCGAAGACGTCCGCGAGGAGCGAGAGCAGCCCGAAGATCAGCGGCTCGACGAAGCTGATGCCGATGCCGATCGCGATGCCCGCCGCGTTCGAGCGGGTCAGCAGCGCCGCCGAGAAGGCGATCACGCTGCCGGGCAGCATCGCCACGATCCACCGCACGAAGCCGATGGCGAACTGGTCCCATGTCTCCGACGGCAAGGATATGGAGGTGTCCATCATCAGGGAAGCGATCGCCGCCAGCACCACCGAGCCGATGATGCCCACGATCACCATGAAGATCGTGTAGAGCGTCACCACGATCCACTTCGCCGAGAGCAGGCCGGTCCGGGACGACGCCCGCGCGACCAGCGGCCGCAGCGTGTTCCAGCTGAACTCGCTGCCGATCAGGCTCGACGCAACGATCACGGTCAGGATGCCTCCGAAGAAGCCGAACATCTGCATCCCGTTCTCGAAGATGTTCGCCACCATCACCGACTCCTGCATCTCGGGACGGTCGTCGGCGGGGCCGAACTGGTAGACGAGGAACAGGACTCCATAGAACATCGCGATGAATGCAACGGCCAGGACCGGCATGATCCAGGTCTGCGGACGCTTCCGCAACCGAAACAGCTCACTTTGCAACGCATGCCACATGTGACGACTAAACTCCTTCCCGACCCACGGGAATGTTGGCAAGTACGGGCGGCGACTCGGCCAGATTAGAGCGACGCCTCGCCACCCTCTTCTTCAGTCAACTCCAGGAAGAGATCTTCAAGACTGCTGCGCTTGACGGCGATCTCGCTCGCGTAGATGCCGGCTTCCGCCAGCGACCGGTTGATGGCCGATCCGCACATGTCACTCGCCACGACGACGAGCCGGGTCGGCTCCACGGTCACGTGCTCCACCGCCGGGAGGCCGCGAATGATCTTCGCCGCCTGTTCCTGCTCCGATTCGGCCACGCGGACCTCGATGAATCCGTTGCGGTGCAGCAGGTCGTCGACCGAGCCCTCCGTGATCTTCTTGCCCCGCCGGATGATCACCACCTGGTCGGACACCTGCTCGACCTCGTGGAGCATGTGGCTGGCGAGCAGCACGCTGTGGCCCTCCTCCGCCATGCGCGGGATGATCGAGCGGATCTCCCGCTGCCCGGCCGGATCGAGGCCGTTGGTGGGCTCGTCCAGGATGACGAGCGACGGGTTCGTCAGCAGCGTCGAGGCGATGCCGATCCGCTGCTTCATGCCGAGCGAGAACGTCTTGTACTTCCCGTCGGCCCGACCCTCCATGTTGACCAGCTTGATCAGCTCGTCGATGCGGCTCTCGGGCACGCCGCCCACCAGCATCGCCTGCGCACGCAGGTTGTCGCGCCCCGTGAGGTAGGGGTAGAACGCCGGGTTCTCGATGATCGCCCCGACGTGCCTGGATACCAGCGACGGGTTCTCCGCCAGCGGCTCTCCCATGATGTGGACGCTGCCCTCGGTCGGAGTGACCAGCCCGAGGATCATGCTGACGGTGGTCGACTTGCCGGATCCGTTCGGACCGAGAAAGCCGAGCACCTCGCCGCGCCGGATCGTCATGTCGAGGTTGTCCACCGCGGTGATCGATCCGAAGCGCTTCGTCAGGCCGCGAACCTCCAGCACCGCGTCTCCCGCGGATGCGGTCGCCATCGGCGTATCGGTCGGCCTGTCGAGTAGAGTAGCCACTTTATCCTCCAGTGAATGCCCCGTGAGTTGGAATCGCAAGTGAAGGTGCGGAACAGTCAACGGGTAACATGAATGCATCCAGTCGACAAAATGGATGCCCGATGCTCAGGATAGTCGTACTGTACGGCAGGTCTGCGAAACAGTTGTGTCAAAACTGTCGCATCGCGGCACCCGCCGTACAGGCTTCCAGGCCTAGCGTGCGGCCCGGATCGTATCACGCTGGAATATGACCTTGAGGCTGGGTTTCTGCCCGTACATGAGCACACCCATCCGGTAGATTCGTGCCGCCAGCACGACGGCCAGGTAGCCCGCCAGCACCAGCAGGGCGATGCTCAGCAGGATCTCCCACGTCGCCGGGTCACCCAGCAGGATGCGCGGCACCATCGCCATCGGCGACGTGAATGGCACGATCGAGGCCACCCGCGCGACCATGCTGTCGGGCGCGCTGAGGGTGAAGATCGCGGCGAAGAACCCGATCACGATCGCGAACGTCATCGGCGTCATCACCGTCTGCACGTCCTCCTGCCGATCGACCAGCGACCCCACCCCGGCGTACAGCGCGGCATAGAGCAGGAACCCGAGCAGGAAGTAGAGCAGGAAGAACCCGACCAGCGTCACCGAGATCGCTCCGAAGTCGATACCCGAGAAATCGATCCCGGTCACGTCGAGCGCGTCGGCCAGCGTCTGTTGCGAGTAAAGCCCGATACCGGCCACCGCCAGGATCGGCAGCAGCTGCATCAGCCCTGCCAGCCCGATGCCGATGATCTTGCCGAACATCAGCTCCGTCGGCCGGGCGGCGTTCACCATGATCTCCATAATCCTGGAGCTCTTCTCGGCCACAACACCCTGCGCAACCCACATGCCGTAGATGAGCACGACCATGTACATGACGAGGGCCGACCCGTAGGCGATCGCGTAGCGGAAGCCCTCCTCGGTGTCCTCGGACGAGCTGCTCCCTCCGTCGATCCCCTCGAGGGTGATGTCCGGCAGGGTCCGCACCTGGCGTGCCTGCTCGGCGTCGACCCCGAGTCGCGCCAGACTGTCCTGCAGCGTCAGCTCACCGGCCGCCGCCTGGGTCACGACCGCCGCCTCGTTGAGCTCCCCATCCTCGTTCGTGTAGCGGAAGGCGAGCGCGTCGTCCTCGCCGCGAGTCACGGTGAGCACGCCGTCCGCGTCGCCGCCGTTGATCGCCTCCTGGGCGACCAGGTCGGCGCTCGCCTCGGCGTAGGACACCCGGTCCCCGAAGCCCGCCATCGCGGCGAAGTCATTGAGCGTGGCGACCAGGTCGTCGACGCCAGCCTCATTGACCACCAGCACCCGGTCGGCACTGCTGCCATCGTCGTCATCGCCGAAGATGGCCGAGATCACCACCGGCGCCAGCACGAGCGCCAGCACCACGACCACCATCACCGCCGTCGAGATGATGAAGCTTCGCTGCCGGATCTTCTCGCGGATCTCGCGGCGGGCGATCAGCCAGATGCGTGAGACGTCGAGATTCATGCCACCACCGCCTCTCCGCGATCGGTCGACGCCGTGATCCGCTCGATGTCCTCCGCCGAGGCACCGCTGTCACGCACCTTGGTGAGGAAGACATCGTTCAGCGATGGCACGGTGACCTCGAACAGCTCGATCTGCATGCCGCGGTCCAGCGTGTCCCGCAGGATCCGCTGCGCCACCCCCTCGTCGGGAATCTGCATCTCGACGTGGTCGCGGTGCCGTTGCCGGATCTCGACCTCGGGGTAGCGGGAGAGCCATTCGAGCCGGTCGTCACCGGCCACCCCGAGCCGCAGGATCTTGACCCCGATGCTCTCGCGCACCGCCTGGACGTCACCCGCGATCAGCATCCGCCCCCGGTGGATGATCGCCACATCCTCGCAGAGACGCTGCGCCTGCGAGAGCTGGTGGGTCGAGAAGATGATCGTCTTGCCCCGCGCCTTCATCTCGTTGAACGCATCTTCCATCTGGGCCACGTTGACCGGGTCCAGACCGCTGAAGGGCTCATCCAGGATGAGGATTTCCGGGTCGTGCAGCACCGCCGCCAGGAACTGGATCTTCTGCTGGTTCCCCTTGGAAAGCTCCTCGACCTTTCGGTTGCGATTCTCCTCGATGTTCAGCTGACGCAGCCAGTGGTCGAGCGCCTCCCTGGCAGTCTGCTTCTCGGCACCGTAGAGCTGCGCCAGGTAGAGCAGCTGCTCCTGCACCGGCATCTTGGGGTAGAGACCGCGCTCCTCCGGGAGGTACCCGAACTGGCTCCGCGGAATATCCCGATTCGACATGCCGTTCCAGGTGATCGTGCCGCTGTCGGGGCGGAGGATATCGAGCACCATTCGCATCGTCGTGGTCTTGCCCGCGCCGTTGGTGCCGAGGAAGCCGAACATCCGCCCCTGTTCGACGGTGAACGAGACGTCCTCGATCGCCTGAAACTCCCCGAACCGCTTGCTGATGCGGTCTATCTGTAACGTCATCCCAGATACGGTCCCTTCCTTCATCCCAGATTCCGGGCACGCCAAGAGAACGCCCAAGGCGTGCTAGGCTCTAGACAGTATGTATGAGAGGTGTCACACGTGAGGCTGAATTCTGTTACAGAACTGTGTCGCAGGATGCAGAACGTCACCCTCCCTCCCCGTCACCCCAGCGAGTCGGACGAAAGGTGTTCACATGACCCAGTCTCAGGCTGTCGACAAGACCATTCCATACGGCGCCTGGCCCTCTCCTGTCACCGAGGAGATGCTCACCGGCCAGACCATCGGCATCGACGAGCCGGGCAGCGATGGCACCACGCGCTACTGGCTTGAGTCACGCGCCTCGGAAGGCGGTCGCAAGCGGCTGATCCGCGAGGACGAAAGCGGCAGCCGCGAGCCCATCACACCGGCAGACATCAACGTTCGCTCCGCCGTCCACGAGTACGGCGGAGGCGCCTGGGACGCTCGCGACGGCATCGTCGTGATCTCCAACTACACGGACAACCGTCTCTACCGGATCGAGGGCGAGCCCGTGCCCATCACGCCGGATGTCAGGCACTGGCGCTACGCAGACCTGCTCGTCGACCCGGCTCGCAACCGGGTCTTCGCCGTGCGCGAGGATCACTCGATGGAGGACGCCGAGCCCGTCAACACCCTTGTGGTGCTCTCGCTCGACGGTCCCAACGAGGACGGCGGTCGCGTGATCGTCTCGGGCTCCGACTTCGTCGCCTCACCCACGCTGTCCGCCGATGGCACGCAGCTCGCCTGGCTCGCCTGGGACCATCCGCTGATGCCGTGGGACGGCTGCGAGCTGTGGAAGGCCGACATCGCCGACGACGGCTCGCTTGCGCGCCTGCGCCACGTCGCGGGACACGCAAGCGAGTCGATCTTCCAGCCACGGTGGGCACCCAACGGCGACCTGGTGTTCGTCTCGGACCGCTCCGGCTGGTGGAACCTCTATCGCGCCCGTCCCGGCACCGACGAGATCACGCCGCTCTGCCCGATGGAGGCCGAATTCGGCCGGCCACAATGGGTCTTCGGCATGTCGACCTGGGATTTCACGCCGGACGGCGACATCGTGTGCTCCTGGACGAAGGACGGCACCTGGCACCTCGGCCGTCTCTCCGCCGAGGGCGGAGCCCTCGTCCCATACGAGATCCCGTTCACCGTCCTCGACGGTGTCCGCGTCCAGCAGGCAACCGGCGAGGCACTCCTGATCGGCGCGTCACCGACCGAGCCGGGCCAGCTCGTGGCGCTCGATCTCGAGTCGGGCCAGTACCGCACCTTGCGGCGCTCGATGGAGGTCGATCTGCCGGTGGAGTCGATCTCCATCCCGGAGGCAATCAGCTGGACCAGCGCCGACGGCGCGACCGCCTACGGCTTCTTCTACCCACCGGCGTCGGCCGAGGCGCGCGCCGCCGACAATGAGCTCCCGCCGCTCCTCGTCAAAAGCCACGGCGGGCCGACGTCGATGACGACGGCCGAGCTCGACCTCAGGATCCAGTACTGGACCAGCCGCGGCTTCGCGGTCCTCGACGTCAACTACGGCGGCAGTACGGGTTACGGACGCGCCTACCGCGAGCGCCTCAACGGCGCGTGGGGCATCGTCGACGTGGAGGACTGCATCGCTGGCGCGAGGTATCTGGCCGAACAGGGTCGCGTCGATGGCAACCGCATGTCGATCAAGGGAGGCAGCGCCGGTGGCTACACCACCCTCGCCGCGCTGACATTCCACGATGCCTTCCAGTCTGGCGTCAGCTCCTACGGCATCGGCGACCTCGAGGCGATGACGCGCGACACGCACAAGTTCGAATCGAGGTACCTCGACACCCTCGTCGGCCCGTACCCGGAGGCGAAGGAGATCTACGAGCAGCGCAGCCCGATCCACTTCGTGGACCAGCTCAACTGCGCCATGCTGCTCTTCCAGGGACTCGACGACAAGGTCGTGCCCCCGTCGCAGTCCGAGAAGATGGCGGAGGCGGTCCGCGCGAACGGCATGCCGGTGGCCCTGCTGATGTTCGAGGGTGAGGGACATGGCTTCCGGAAGGAAGAGACCATCCACCGGGTGCTGCAGGCGGAGCTCTCGTTCCACAGTCAGATCTTCGACTTCCCGCACCCGGAGAACGTCCCACCTCTCCGCATCGAGAACATGCGCGAACCGGGCAGGTAGCCCCGATCGTCTAAGGCTTCGCCCGTCGAAGCATGTGAGGCGTTGCCCTACGGGTGGGGTTGTCCCCGCCCCGTATCGTCCCCTGTCCCGCATGGGACAGGGGACGACCCCGGCCCAGCAAGAACGCGGCCGCGTCCTGTCCTCCCATCATGCTTCAATGCATGGCGAATCCAGCAATGCCACTCAGGAGGAGGAGCCCATGCACACCACCAACTACCACAACACCCTGATCGAGATCGCCGACGACTGTCCCGTCGCCACCGCCGAAGTCCCACCCGAGCGCGGCAGCAGTCCCACCGTCGCCCGTCGTCAGTACGAGATGCTCATCGAGCATCCCTACCGCTTCACGTCGGACGATCTCATCTTCACCATCCACGCCGATCGCAACGGCATCCCCGAGTCCGACCGTCAGGTCGAGCGGGAACGCTTCTTCTCCAAGGGACAGCCCTGCCTTCGCACCTCTCCCCTCGCCCGGCGCTACGGGTGGGGACTCCACCACGATGCCGAGGGACGCGTCGCGCTCGTTCCGGCAGGCTCGGAGGAATACCAGCGCCTCGCCTCCGACCCGACCATCACACGCGTCAAGGCGATGCGCTCGAAGCGCGGATAGCGAGCAGGAAACGCACCCATGTCGGACCTTCGGCTCGACCACCTCGTCCTCACCGTCCGAGACCTCGATGCCACCATCCGCTTCTATACCGAGGCGCTGGGCATGACCGAGGTGACGTTCAATGGAGACCGCACGGCGCTCGCGTTCGGCAACCACAAGATCAACCTGCACGTCGCCGGGCACGAGTTCGAGCCGAAGGCGGCTCACCCAACCCCCGGTTCCGCCGATCTCTGCTTCCTGACCAACACCCCGCTCACGGAGATCACGGCGCGCCTGCGCGCCCTCGACGTTCCCATCGAGCTCGGGCCGGTCCCCCGTACCGGTGCCACCGGTCCGATCATGTCGATCTACCTGCGTGATCCCGACGGCAACCTCATCGAGATCGCCAACCCGGCCAGCGATTGACCCTGCGGCCGGCGTCATCGCTGAGAGCGGGAGCGCGGCCCTTCGCCTCGATACGAGACGTGACCGTTGCGCGAATCGGTCCTGCGACGCGGCGATGTCGGTCGCGACGACCGGGCGTCCGTGCCCACTCCATCCGACAACGTGCGTGCGCAACGGTTGCCGCCGGATCCGCTTGCCGAACGCGGCTCGAGGGTGTGCTCATGGACGGCGGCCAACGTGCCTGTGGTTGCTGGCAGTCCTTCCCCCCCACAGCACATCGCTGCCGTGCGAGGGCCGCGGTCGTTCCGGAAGCACCGGCGACGACTGATGTCACCGGATCCGGTGGTCCATCGCCTCACGCTGCAGGCGCTGCACGTCCGCCGGCACGAACGGACCGTGATGCCGATCCCCGGCCTCGCCATCCATGGGATCGCGAGGCGCGCTGGCCCGCTGCCGCAACCGCTCCCGGGACTGCCGGTGCCGCTGCCACGTCGCGTTGATGTACGCCCCGAACAGGATCACGTGCGCGATGGCGTAGAACGCCACCACCATCAGTGACAGCAGACCGAGCGCCACGCCATACCGATTCGATCCGCCCACGAACCGGAGGTAGATCGGAAAGGCCTGCTGCACGATCACGAAGAGCACCGAGGCCACCACCGCGCCCGGCCAGACGTCGAGCAGCCGCTGCTTTGCGTTTGGGACCAGTCGGTAGACGGTGATGAACAGCGCGAACGCCGAGAAGACCGCGATCACGTACACGATCAGCTGGACCTGGCTGTCGGCGATGATCCAGCGCTGAAAGACCAGCGGCAGCCGTTCCCGGTCGCCCACGAAGAACGTCGCCACGATCGAGGATGCCGACGAGATCAGGAAGAACAGCGCGAAGAGCAGGATCACGATGAATCCGCGCTGCTTCTCCTTGAGGTACCCCGCATTTCGCACCCCGTAGATGCGATTCATGCACCGTGCCATCGAGCTCACGAAGCCGGTCCCGACCCAGGCGAACCCGAGGAGGCTGAGGGCACCGAACAGGCCGCTGTTGCGACGGGCCTCGAACGCTGCCGTGAAGGCATCCTCAGACGCATCCGGGGGCAGGATCCAGGCAATGATCAGGATCGCCTCCTGCAGGACCTGGCCATCCTGGAGGAAGAGGCCGGCGACCGAAATGAGCAGCAGGAACATCGGCACGATCGCCACCAGCGCCTGGAACGCGATCGCCGACGCGAGATCGGTCGCGTTGGCCTCCTGGTATCCACGAATCGCCCACCGCACCATGCGACTGAGCACCCTTCCTGCCTTCCGGTGGCGGGGAGGCGCCGTCGAGAGGCTCTCCGGTGGCCGCAGCATCCCCTCCTCGTAGTGTTCCAGTGCCCCGAGGCGAGTATCGATGCCCGCACCGATGGTGATCATCGCGACCCTCCCCGCCGGAAGAGACGACGCAGCAGACCCCGACGCTCTTGCCGTTTCTCCGGTTCCGGCTCAGCCTCCTCCACCGGCGCCTTGACGATGACCAGTGGGGTGAACATGCTCCACATCTCGACGATGACGCCGTTCGCGAAGCGGAACGTCTCCACCCCCTTCGCCGCCACGGGCTTGCCCGACGGCGCGAGACCGAAGAACTCACCCACGTGCGTGCCGGTCAGCCGCACCTTCGCCACCACCTTGTCACCGTCCGCGAGCAGCTCCTCCGGCTCGATCCTGCCGTCCGGGAACGCCGCCCGGAATTGCCCGACCAGCTGCTTGAAGCCGGAGAGCCCCTGTACCTGACCGGGCGCCGGCGAGCGGTCGACCACGTCGCCGGCGATCACGTCGTCGAGACGCTGCACCTCGCCCGTCTCGTATACCCGGTAGATATCCGCCACCAGCGACTTCCGTGTCTCGGCGTCCCGCGACATGAACAGGTCCGCGCCCACCCACGCCAGCGCAATCGCCACCAGCGCCGCGAGTCCCAGTCGGCTGAGGTTGTCCTCGAAGGTCTCGTTGGCCCGCGCCACGATGGCATCCTTCGGCACGGCAACCGTGATGATCGCCGCCCCGAGCGCAGGCCCGCCGCCGCTCTGGACCTGCACCCACTCACCGGCGTAGATGAAGTCGCTGTCGTCGTATGCGCGGAGCTCCGTCCCGGTGGGATCGGAGAGCATCCTGCTGACCACCGGGTCGTCCTCGAACGATCGGCCGATCTGTTCAGCTGCTTCGGGGTGCCGCAGCAGGAGCACACCGTTTCGGTCGTAGACGGTGAACGAGCCTCCCTCCGGGAGGTTGGCGATGTCGGCGAACGTGTCGAGCGCTCCCAGATCAAGCGACGCGAACACGATGCGCTCCGGCTGCCCCTCCTCCATCGTCACCGGTGCCGCGTAGGTGACGGTGGGCTCATCCGAGAGCGGACCGATCTGGTAGGTGCCGATCACGAGGGAGTTCGTCTCGAACGCTTCCTCCACGAACGACTGATCGATCAGGACGAGGCTCAGATCACCCTCTCTGCCGGAGCAGAACAGCGATCCGTCCCGGTTGACGGCGCCCAGGTTGTCGAACTCGCGATTCAGCTCGAGGAGCTCCGCCATCAGCGCCGAGCACTCTCCGGGATCGCCAGATTGCACCTCGGGAAGCCGGGCAATGGTCGAGAGGAGCTGTTCAGCCTGGTCGAAGATGCGCCGCTGATCGATCGCCGCGAGTCGCACCAGCCTGCTGGCAGTCTCCTGCCCCTCGGCCATTGCGTCGGAACGCTGCTGCGAGGCCGTCAGCCACAGCAGCGCGAGCGCCGGCAACGCGCCCAGAAGCACGAGCAATGTCACCCGAAACCGCAGGCTGTGAAAGACCGGGAACCTGCCGAGCCACCGCAGCGGCGCCAGGAAGGTACTCATCACCGGCTCCGGTCGCACCGCGCCTGCGCGCGGGCTGTTCGGCACCGGTTGTGCCCGACGGTGGTCATGACGATCGGCCTCTCTCGTGTGTCCCGGTGTCCCCAGCCTGTGATATCGGGGACAATGCTGGCAGCGATTGAACGCGCCTATCCTCTGAAGGAGTCGTCCAATGATACTCAGCAAACTCGATGCCGTGCTGCGCGCGGCCGACGATCAGCGGCAGGCCGACCTCGACGACCTGTTCACGCTGATTCGGCAGCCGAGCATCAGCGCTCAGAACATCGGCGTGCGCGAGTGCGCGATGCTGGTGCGCGACTTCATGCAGGACGCCGGCCTCGAGACGCGCCTGATCGAAACGAGCGGTCATCCGATGGTCGTCGGCTCGTGGGAGCACGCCGGTGAAGAGCGACCCACCATCCTCTTCTACGGCCACTACGACGTGCAGCCACCCGAGCCGCTCGAGCTCTGGACGTCCGAGCCGTTCGAGCCCGAGATCCGCGACGGCCGCATCTACGCCCGTGGCGTCGCCGACAACAAGGCGCAATTCTTCAGCCACCTCCGCGCGATCCGGCACTGGATGCGCGAGACGGGCGAGCTGCCGGTGAACGTCAAGTTTCTCGCCGAGGGTGAGGAGGAGGTCGGCAGCCCTCACCTGGACGAGGTCGTCGCCGAGCACGCCGATCTCCTTCGGGCGGATGTCGTCTACACCTCGGACGGTCCGGTCCAGGACGTCGCCTACCCTGAGATCTGCTTCGGAGTGCGGGGCATGCTCTACATCGAGCTGCGCGCCACGGGTCCGAGCCGTGACGTTCACTCGGGGCACTGGGGCGGCGTCGCTCCGAACCCGGCCTGGATGCTCGTCGATGCGCTGCGCACCATGCGCGACGAGCACGGCACCATCACCATCGACGGCTTCTACGACGAGGTCGCCGAGCCGACACCGGCCGCCCGCGCGGCGATGGACTCCCTCCCCTTCGATGTCGACGAGATGCTTGGCCGCGTCGGCCTCAGCGAGATGGTGCCGCCCGCCGACCTGCCGTGGGCAGATCGCATCATGGCCCGCCCTACCCTCAACATCGCCGGCTTCACCAGCGGCTATGGTGGTCCGGGCAGCAAGACGATCATCCCGTCGACGGCAACGGTCAAGATCGACATGCGTCTCGTCCCGAACCAGACGCCGGACGAGATCTGGGAAAAGGTCCGTACCCACATTGAGAAGCATGCCCCGAACGTCGAGGCGGTCCGTCTCGATGGAGGCATGCTGCCGTCATACACCCCGGTCGAGCACCCGATGGCGGAGGTGGTGCGCCGGTCCGTCGAGCGCGGTTTCGGCACCCGCCCGATCGATGTGCCGCTGGTGGGAGGCAGCCTGCCCGACGCCGTCTGGACGAAGACGCTCGGCACGCCGTCGTTCCTTGTGCCCTACGGCGACCCGGAGCAGGCCAACCACGCGCCCAACGAGTCGTATGCCGTCGATCGCTTCCACCAGGGCATCAGGACGAGCGCCATCCTTCTCGCCGAGCTCGCGGAGCGCTCTCCCGACCGCTAGCACCGCATCAGGACAGGTGGACGGGCCGACACACGACCGGCCCGTCCCCCATCTGGTGGGTCATCACTCGCGATGACGACGCTTCACGCCTGGCAATGACATCATCCCTCGGCGATGGTGACAGCATCCACGCCACCCGACACGGGTTCCGCAGGGGTCGACCTTGTATCGCCCCGATCGAACGGGTGAGATCATCGTCCGCATGGCAGGGACGGCACAAGCGGCACGCTGCGGACCGCGATCCGGTATGGCGGCGATCCTTCGCGGTGCCCGGCTGGATCCCATGCGATGGCTCACCACCAGATCTGGCTGCGCGGGCTGCAAGACGCATGGGCCCTGCCGCAGCGGCCGCTCCGGCAAATGCCCCGACGCGCTGGAGGGTATGGCGATCGATCGCATGCTCAGGGGCCCATTCATGAACGGGCAGGGCCTGTCCATCCCTGTCTGCTGGACGCTGGCTCGTTCACTCCGATGTCAGGCTCAGCCGACTCGCTCGGGGGTCACGGTCTCGCCTGTACTCGCCGCCTCGATCAGCGCCAGTACCACCGCGAGCGCACGGGCACCGTCCTCGGGTGTCACCACCTGAGAGGGCGTTCCGGCCATCGCGCACTGGGCGAAGTGTGCCAGCTCGTTCCCGAGCGCGCCGCTGGTGACCCCGAACAGGTCCGGCTCGTAGTTGACATCCGGCGCGGTGCTGCCGCGGGCGGTCCACACCCGCAATGGCGGCATGTCGATCTGCACCTTGGCGGTGCCCAGCGTGCCGGTGACGTGGAAGGCATCGTCGGTGCCGATCTCCGCTCCGGCCGGCAGCAGCCACGAGGTCTCCAGCATCGCGACCGTGCCGTCCTCGAACTCCAGCATCCCCCAGAGTCCATGGGCACCGTCGTCGCGCTCCGCGATCCGATCGATGGCCCGCACCCGCGAGACCGGACACCCGGCGATCCAGCACATGATGTCGATATCGTGAATCGCGGTGATCAGCGCCGGATGCACCCGCCCGTGGCTCTCGACCAGCGATGCGGGCCGGTTGCGCCTCGCGCTGATCGCCACCACCCGACCGAGGTCGCCCGACGTCACTGCCGCCTTCACACCGACGTACGTCGGGGCAAACCGGAGGATGTGGCCGGGCACGAGGATTCCCGTCGACGTCCGCGCCGCCTCGACCATCGCCGCGGCGTCTTCCAGCGTGGATGCGATCGGCTTTTCGACCAGCACGTGCTTGCCCGTCGCGAGCGCCGCCAGCACAGGCTCCCGATGCTCGTGCTCGGCCGTAGTGATGCTGACCGCATCGATCGAGGTGTCGGCGATCAGCTCGTCGTGACTGCCGTAGGCGACGGGGATCTCGTACCGCTCGGCGATCTCCGCCGCCCGGGATGCCGAGCGCGACGCCACCGCCGCGATCTCGACGTAGGGCAGCCCACGGTAGGCACGGATGTGGCTCTCCCCAAACGCGCCCAGCCCCAGCACTCCAACCCGCAACCGCGTCATGTCACCTCCCTCGTGCGTATCGCCTGCCTGCCACCGATGCGTCGACGCCCCCACCCGCGAGATCGAACGACGGCATGCTCCATGCTGCGAAGCAGAGCCCGGTTCTCCGGCAGACGATGGTCCCAGGATGGACTCGGCAAGGGGAGCGAAATGGCGCGTCCCCTCCGCACCTTACGCATACTGCTCGGGCGGCACCAGCTGACGCACCTTCGCCATCGCCGCCTCGACATGCTCTCGCCCCCGCTGCACCGCGAAGCTCACATGCCCCGGGTAGAGCCCGTCGAGGTCGAGCGCATGCAGCCGCTCGATGCTCCGGCACGACTCCTGGACGGAGCAGTCCCAGATGTCCTGCAGCAGGATCTTCCCGCCCGGGAAGATCGCGTCCCCCGTGAAGGCCGACACCTGCCCGTCCTCCCGGAACACGAACGACAGCTTGCCCTTCGAATGGCCCGGCGTGGCCACCGCCGTGAGCTCCACATCACCGACCGACAGGGTGCCGCCATCCTCGATCGTTGTCTCGACCGGACAGGCCTGGAACCGATACTCCGCCGGATACGCCCCTGCCCGGCGCGCGACGTCGAGGCTGATCGCCCGCTCGTCGCCGCGACCGACCCACTCCGCCGTCTCCGGCGATCCCACCACAGTCACCCCCAGCCGATCCCGGAACCACGCAGCACCGCCCGAATGATCCGCATGGGCGTGCGTGAGCAGCAGGTATCGAATGCGACCGGGATCGAGCCCGTCCTCCTCGATTCGTCTCACGATCTGCTCAGGCGCCATGCCCGCACCGGCATCGATCAGGGCGTACTCGTCGCCTCCGTTGAGCAGGTAGACGTGGCAGTCGAGCGCGTCGGTGAGGTTGAATCCGGCCCGGCCGCTGCCGACGACATGGATGCGTTCGGTGACCTTCATGCCTGGCTCTTCCCTCCATCTGCGTACCGCAGGGCGATTCCCTCGTAGATCTCGACGGCCCGGTGCAGGTGCTCGATCGGCACGTACTCGCCCGCTCCGTGGGCCTGCGCGATCGACCCCGGCCCGAACACGATCGCGGGGATCCCCCGACGCAGCTGAAGCTGACTCGCGTCCGTGCCATACGGCACGCCTACAGGGGTACCGACCTGACCCACCGCCTCGCACGCGGCCCGGGCCGCGGTGACCAGGGTGTCCTCCGGCGCGGTATCCAGACCGCCGGAAACCAGTCTCGGCTCCGGCCGCTCGATGCGCACGTCCGGCCGCCGCACCCGCACCCTGTCCAGCAGCTCGTCGAGCGATGCGAGCGCCTCCTGCGGAGTCTCCTCCGGCAAGGTCCGACGATCGTAGGCGATCGTGCAGATCTCCGGCACGACGTTGACCCCGGCCCCACCCTCGATCAGTCCGACCGAGAACGTCGGCGATCCCAGCAACGAATGCATTTTCCCCTGAAGCCGCTCGGACAACGCTCGCAGCTCGACAAGCACGTCGGCCATCGCGTCGATCGCACTCACGCCGAAATGCGGCTCCGAGCTGTGCGCGGCTCGCCCGACGGCGCGGATGTCGCCGCGCACACACCCCTTGTGCGCAATCACGAGTCGCAGGTCGGTCGGCTCACCGACCACGGCCACGGTCGCCTCGGCGTCGCTGTCGATATAGCGCGTGATGCCAGTGAACGCATGCTCCTCGTCGACCACCGCGAGCAGCGCCACATTGATACCGAGCTCGTCACGCCGACCTCGCAGGCGCTCCATCGCCACCATCATCGACGCCAGCGAGCCCTTCGTGTCGCAGGCACCCCGTCCGTACAGGCGTCCGTCGCGCACCTCGGGCCGCAGCGCGTCGGCTCCCATCGGCTCGAGCGCGACGGTGTCCATGTGCGCCTCGAACAGCAGCGTTCCGCGCGCCCGGGACACCTCGAGGGTCACCAGCACGTTGTCCTGTCCCGGCGTGACTTCCTGGCGCTCGACCGTGAGTCCGGCGTCCCTCGCCCACGCCTCGACCGCGTCAGCCATCGCGGCCTCACCGACGCCACCGGGATAGGCAAGGTTGACGCTCTCGATGGACACCAGCTGTTTGAGGAGGTCGACCACTCGATCTTCGGTCATCTGAGTCCCTTCATTGCGACGCGCACCGGCCCAGGACCGGCGCGTACGGCTTCGCGGGCCCGCACATCATGCCTTGAGCGCGCCCTCCTGCAAGCCTCGCATATACCAGCGCTGCGTGATGCCGAAGAACAGGAGGCCGGGCGTGATCGCCATGATATAGACCGCCGCGAGGCGGGGCCACGCCCACGCGCCCATGCCGCCCGACGCGGACGCGAGCACGACGGGCAACGTCCACTGGCCCTGCTCGTTCATGAGGCGACTCGCGAGCAGGTACTCGCCCCAGGCAGTGACGAAATTGATGATGATCACGACCACGATGCCGTTTCGCACGAGCGGCAGCAGGATGCCCAGGAGCAGCCGCATCGGCCCGGCACCGTCCATCCGGCCCGAGTCGACGAGATCCCGCGGGATCGTCTGGAACACGCCCCGCATCACGAACACGGAGATCGCGACGCTCAGCGCGGTGTACGGGAACACCAGTCCCCACGCCTGGTTGATGAGCCCGAGCTGATCCTGCATCTGGAAGATGCCGATGAACGCGGTCACCCGGGTCGGAAAGAACATCGACGCCACGAAGAGCGCGATCACGATGGCCTTGCCCGGGGCACGCAGGAACACCAGCCCGTACCCAGCGAGCGTGGCGATGATGGTGGTGACGATCACCGTCATCGTCGTGACGAAGATGCTGTTCCAGTAGTTCTGGCGCAGCGTCGGAATCTTGTCCCACGCATAGCCGTAGTGGCTGAAGTCGAACGCGTTCGGCCAGATATGGTTCTGGTAGGCGTCCGGCAGCGACTTGATCGACAGCAGCAGCACCCACAGAATCGGGAAGATCACCAGCGCACAGAAGAAGATCAGCACGGCGTGGCGGACGATGGTCCAGACCGGCACCCGCTGGTGCGGACGATACGCCGCGACGATCTCCTCCCGACTCCGCGCCGGTGCTGCGGGTCGGCTCGTGGTCTCGGTCAGCGTGCTCATCTGGCCCTCCTCAGTCCCGCGTCCGGAATACATAGAACATGCCGACCACGACGATCAGCATCGCCAGCGCCCCGACCCAGCCGATCGCGGCGGCGTACCCCTGGCGCCAGTCGCCGGTGACGAAAGCCGTCTCCCACATGTAGACGGTCCAGGTGTAGGTCGGCCGCTCCCGATTGAACGCCCCCATGATCAGGTACTCGTCGATGATCGCCATGGCGGTGCCGAACCGGATCACGACCAGCACCAGGATCACCGGCAGCAGGCGCGGCACGATGATGTTGCGCCACAGGCGGAACTCGCTGGCGCCGTCGATGCGCGCGGCGTCGATCATGTCCCTCGGAATCGTGGCCATACCCGCGAGGAAAAACATGGTGTGATATCCGAGACCCCACCACCACTCCATGAATGCCAGGGAAAAGAAGACGAGGGTCTCGTCGCCCAGCCATTGCGGCTGGTCCCGGACCGTGAACAGCCCCAGCACGTTGACGAGGATGTAGTTGATCGGCCCGATGTAGAGGTCGTACATCCACTTCCAGAGCACGAACACGAGCGGCCCCGGGATCATCGCCGGGATGAGCAGGATCAGCCGGTAGGCCGTCGCCAGCTTCGGGTTGCTGACGCGATCGACCAGCGTGGCGATCACCATCGGGATCAGGATCATCCCCGGCACGAACAGCGCCGTGAAGAGCGCCGCCCGCATCAGCCCCTTCCACATCAGGTCGTCCTGCAGGACATTCCTGAAGTTCTGGAAACCGACGAAATTCTTCGGCAGACCGAGGATGGTGGTCGGCGCGTTGGGATCGAGGAAGCGGAAGTCGGTGAAGCTGTACCAGGCCACCTGGATGATCGGCCACACCTGCCAGAGGAGGAAGAACGCCACCGCCGGAAGCAGAAAAAGCCAGTTTCCGAGCGAATCGCGCATCCCGCCACCTGCGCGTCGTACGTCAGCCGTTGAGCTCGCCATGGGCAATTGGTCCTGTCGATACGTTGTTGCGGTGGGGTGCGGACATGGCGAGAGCCGGACCGGACCGGTCCGGCTCTCGCATCGCACTCGTTAGGAGGATGCGGCCTCGAACTCGGCCATGACGGCGTCCTGCGCCTCGTCCAGCGCCTGCTGGGCACTGTCGGTCTCACCGGCCAGGTAGGCGGTGTAGAACGGCGCCGCGACGTTGAACTGGGTCACGCTGAGCCGGGTCGGCGCGATCGCGCTGGCCTCGGGCAGGCTGTTCCAGAGCTCCGTCACCCACGGATTGGCGGTGAGCCATTCGGGCGGGTTGGACTCGAGCTCGTCCCAGACCATCTGGGTGACCGGCAGCTGACCGACCGGAGTGACGCCCTCGTCGGGATTGCCGACGATCGAGCCCTCCCAGACCCGCATGTCGGTGCTGAGGGTCAGCATGTACTCGGCCGCTGCCTCCTTGTTCAGGCCGTGGGTGAAGAGCACCGCGCCGGTATCCCAGAACACCGTACCGCCGGCGCCACCCTCGGGTGCGGGGAGCGGGCCGAGATGGAGCTGGCTCGGATCCGGCCAGGTGCCCGCGAACCGCAGCGGCGCGTTCTGGTACTTGATGTAGTACGCCGCCTGCTGCGACGCGAAGGCCTGCTCGTCCGGCGTCTGGTTCACGCCACCGTCGGAGGTGCCCTCGTTGAGAACGTCCGGGTTGGCGAGCTCCATCATCTCCTTCATGATCTCGAGCGCCTGAACGGCCGCCTCGCTGTTCCAGATGAACAGCCCGTTCTCGTCGTACACGTCGGTGCTGATCGAGTGCGTGATCGGGATCAGCGAGCGCCACGCATGGAAGTCGAAGGTCAGGCCGAACGGTGCCGCCCCGGATTCCTGGACGGTGCGGGCGTTGGCGATGAACTCGTCCCAGGTCTGCGGCGCGGCGGTGGGATCCAGCCCGGCCTGCTCGACCAGGGCACCATTCCACGACTGCAGCGTCACGTCGAGCAGGAACGGCCAGACGTAGAATTTGCCGTCGTACGTTCCCTCGTCACGGATCGACTGCGGCAGCGAGTCGAGGTACCCCTCGGGCAGGTACGGATCCCAGGGCTCGATCGCGCCCGATTCCACGAGCTGGATCATCTCGAGGAACGGGGTGGCGCCGATGTACATGTCCCACGTGGACGTCTGCTCGCGCGCCTCCTGCACGAAGCGCTCGATGCCGAACCCCTGTGACGGCGCGACCTGCGCGTCCAGCGGGAAGGTCTCATTGAACTCGCCATTGATGTCATCGATCACCGGGTGCAGGTTGAGGATCCAGTCGTAGTAGGTGACGCTCAGCGTCCCCTCCTCCGAGGCAGCGGCGCTCGCGACGTGCGCCATCTGGCCCAACCCGGCAACCACCGAGGCCGACAGCCCCAGCGCGGCACCGCGCCGCATCACCTCTCGACGGCTCAGGCGACCAGCCATCGCGTCCTGGAACAACTGATGCGCATGACGATTCTGCTTCACTGTAACCTCCGGATTCAGGTACATGTCCAACCGAACGACCGATCGGGACCCAAGCCTCGCTGCTCTGTATATGGGTTCGTTTCCCAGATTGGCGCGATTCTAGAAACGACTCCCGAAGCTGTCAATACGTCTTACCGTCGACATTTCCGGGAACGTGGGTATGCTGCCCGTAGATCGAGCGGATCGCAGGAGGAATCGAGCGTGCTGAACATCGCGCATCGGGGTGCGTCCGGCTACGCCCCCGAGAACACAAGGGCTGCCTTCGAGCGCGCCATCGAGATGGGCGCAGATGCGATCGAGACGGACGTCCGTCTGTCCTTCGACGGGGAGCTCGTGCTGGTGCACGACCACACGGTCACCCGCACGACCGATGGGCACGGCCCGGTCGCCGACCACACCCTCGCCGAGCTGCGAGCGCTCGACGCCGGGAGCTGGTTCGCACCGGCGTTCGCCGGCGAGCGCGTGGTGACGCTCGAGGAGCTCATCGCGGAGTTCGTGCCGCGCATCCCGGCGGTGCTGGAGATCAAGGACGCCGCCGCGACGAAACCCACGGTCGCGGCGATCGCGAGGGCCGGCATCGTCGACCGCGTGCAGGTCACCTCGTTCCTGTGGACGCCCCTCCTCGAAGCACGCAGACTGAACGCTGGTCTCGCCCTCGGGTTTCTCACCCCGGAGTTCGACGCCGACATCATCCGCCGCTGTGTCAACCGTGGCTTCACGCAGGTCTGCCCCCACATCGACACGCTTGCGCCCGGGCTCGTCGACAGGGCACATGAAGCCGGACTGGTCGTCCGCGCCTGGGGCATCTCACGAAGGGAACAGGTGGCCACCCTGTTCGACACCGGGGCGGACGGCGCGACCGTCAACTGGCCCGACTGGATTCCGGCGTACGAGCACTGACCCACTGCCTGCGTTGTCTCGCAGACCAGAGGAATCCGGGGTGAGACCGGGGCGGTGCACCCGTCATGTGCTGACCACCGATCGCTGATCGCATCGATTGGGGAGGAGCAAGGTGCGACCGATCCCGTCCGCTGCCGGGGACACCCCCGATCGGCGTGAGCCGAGACCCTACCCCGCCGACTCCTCCGGCTCCACGAGCCGCTCGCCCCTGCGCATCAGGACCGTGATGCCCCCGACGCACAGGACTACGGCGACGGATGCGGCGAGAACCGAGTCGACAGGATGCAGCATGGGGTGCCAGGAGTCATGGAAGAAGGCGATCTGTCGACCTTCCGCCTCGGCCACCTCCATCCGGATGTAGCCGGTCACCAGTCCCGGCATCGCCACCAGCGCCGGACCGATCCAGCTCAGGCGCGCATCGGCCAGGTGGGCGAGCAGCAGCGACACCCCGACCAGTGCAGCCGTGTGCCGCAGGAGATAGGTCTCCCACACCCCGGGAACATCGTCCGGCACCCAGGTCGCGGCGGCGACGCGATTGATCAACAGGGCGATGACGAGCATCGAGAGGAGATGCAGCGACCGACCCAGCGGGAGCAGCGTCCCGGCCGCACGCTCGATCTCCCCGAACGGCGACCACAGGCTCACCCCGACCACCGACGCCGTCGCCGCTGGCAGCAGGAAGACCAGCATCTGGAGGGAGATCGGTGCGTGAGATGTCGCCCAGCCCCTGCCCCACAGCACCATGGCGAGCAGGATCACCATGAGCAGCCAGTATCCGGGCAGCCGGCGCGCGAGCACGTAACTCCGGATCAGCCGCCAGCGGGAGTGGGCGATCGTGTCGTCACGCAGCGCGATGGCACCGATCATGAGACACCACCCCACCTCGTCCGGCAAGGGCGATGCGCCGATCCGACCGGCGCGTCTGTGCGTCTCACGGGGGACGGACCTTCCATGATCGGCAACCGGGGAGTCACCGTCACGGCAGGTCCTCCAGGCTCAGCTCACCGGCACGAAGCGGGTCCCAGTTCGCCTCCAGCCAGGCACGCTGCTCATCCGGCGACAACGCGGCGAACCGCTCAGCCCGTGCCGCGATCTCCGCGCGCCAGGCGCGCACCTTCTCGGAGTCCTCAGCCACATCCGGCGAGTCCGGCGGCCAGATGAACCAAGCGTCATCCACCGGATGCACCAGCAACACCAGCCAGGCGGCAATCACCTGCTCCGCCTCGGTCAATGGAAGACCGTCATCGGTGAAGAGTCGCGGGATCAGCGCATGCGACAGCTGATCCTCATCGATCTCGTGGCCAGCGATCCCGGCTCGCAGGACGCCCGGCTCGCTCTCGAGGTCCATCCGCATCTCGACGGTGTGCGGCACGCCAGCGAGCCCCTGCAGTGGCCCATACAGCGCATCGACCGTTGCCGACGCCTGATCGAGATCACGCCGATCGATCTGATGCAGGCAGGTGGTTACGATCTCACCCGCACACACCATCGGCGGGTTCTCGACGGGCACCGGGCCCGCTTCGAACGCCGCCAGCGCGACAGCGCGTTCCTCGGCGGTGATGGTGGTCAGCGACACGGCCATGGCGAAGCCGGCAATCGCAAGCAGGACACATGGGATCGCCGGCTTCCAGCGCCCATGATTCGCCACCAGTGCGGCGAGGGCGAGGGCGACGACCGCACCGCAGATGAGGAATCCCGCCGCCAGGGGTGGCTCGTCGGCCGAGATCGCGTCGGGATAGCTCGTGAGCGGCGACCAGATACCGATGCGCTCGCGCGGGTACGACAGCAATGCCCAGCCCCGCAGCGAATCGCCGGGGCTGGAGATCGACAACGACATCACGAAGTAGAGGAAGAGCGAGCCGCCGATGATCACCGGCGCGAACCGGCCGTGCACCGTCCTGCCGACCGCTGCCCCGACCATCGCGCAGGTCAGCACCACCACCGCCCCGAACCAGACGAGCGTCCAGTTCGGGCTGCCCCACGTGATCTCCCGTCCGTACCAGACCATCATCGCCAGGGCGCCGAGCAGGTACGCTCCCACCGACCCGATCACCGGGGTACCGATCACGACCACATGCCGAGGCAGGGAGCCCACAGGCACCGAGGCGGCCAGGTCGCCCAGCCGGCTGCGCACCTCCCGAGCCGCCACGAAGGCTGCCCAGATCGCACCGGCGGGACCGATCAGCAGGAAACTCTGCGCAACGTTGCTCGAAACGACATCCCAGCGACGATCGGGCTGCCACAGCCACGCGTTGAAGAACCAGATCGATCCGGCGACCGCCAGCGGCATGAACAGCCAGGCATGGCTGAAGCGCAGCTCGATCCAGATCAGGCGCAGGAAGCGCCGCAGCCGGGTACCGAACGCGCTGCCCGTTTCGACGAATGCAGGAATCGAGATTCTCGCTGCAGACATCACGGCAGGTCCTCCAGGCTCAGCTCACCGGCACGAAGCGGGTCCCAGTTCGCCTCCAGCCAGGCACGCTGCTCATCCGGCGACAACCCGGCGAACCGGTCGGCTGCGGCATCGACATCGGCCCGATACCCGTCGAACTCCTCCGCCGTGGACAGCCCGTAGTCGATCTCCGCTGCCCGGCCGATGACCCATGTACCGCCTGCTCGCTCCGTGAGCCAGGTCAGGATCGCGTGCTGGCTGGCGTTGAATCCGTCGAAGCCGGGCTCCATCGCGCCGGGAACCAGCGCCTCGCCCATCGGTAACGCCAGAACCTGCTCGATCGGCGTGTTGGTCCACGAGGTGCTGAGCGACAGGGTCCCCTCTGGTGGCTCGGGCAGGAGTTGCTGCGTGATGCGCTCCGGCACACCGGGCAGTCCGGCCACCGGCGCGTAGAATGCCTCGGCAAACGCGACCCCATCGGCGAGCTGCGCCTCATACGCCTTGTGGAGGCAGATCTCGACCACCTCGCCACCACAGGACATCGGCGGGTTCGCGACCAACGCCGGCGCTTCTCGTGGCATCTCCTCCGTGCTGCTGGCCAGCACCCAACCGGGAACCAGCAGCAGCACACCAGCTGCGAGGGCAACCACGACACCCCAACCTGCCTGCCGCGCCCAGAGATGCCCCGCGATCAGGAGCGCCCCGGCACCAACGCCGATCAGCACACCACCGGCAGGGTGTGGCATGCCGACATACGGTGAGGCGTCATAGAACATGCGGTTCGCAAGCGCCCACCGCCCTTCGATGTACCGCCACGGCTGGACCGCGTCGAGCCCAGAGGTCGACATCCCATAGGCGTAGGAAACTACGGTGTAGAGGAACGTGGCTCCGCCCGCAACGACCGGCGTGAGTCGAGTCGGTGCCAGCAACCCCATCAGCCAGCCGACCAGCGGGTGGAGCGCGATCATCACCGCCCCGAACAGCACGACCCACCAGTCCGGGCCACCCCAGGTGGCATGCCTCGCGGCGTACCCGAGCACGCAGGCAACCACCACGCAGTAGCACGCGAGCGCTGCCAGCACACCCAACGCCGCGTGGTTGAGCTCCCGGCGGATGCGAGAGGTCGCGGTTGCGGCAAGGATCTCGGCGCGAAGTGGCGATCCGTCGCGGGAGACGAGCATCGCCGTCCACGCCGCGAAGACCGGCCCGACAACGATAAACGCGCGAGCGGCATTGGCTGACCATTCAGGCCACAGCACGACCTCGGTGACGGCGAAGCGCGAGACGAAGAACAGCGCGAGACCCGCGGTCAGCAACACGAGCAGCATCGTGTGGAAGCGCCGCCCGTTGATTCGGATTTTCTGCAGGAAGGCGACAGCAGCCTGGCCGGCAGTGAGTGACGGTTTGGCCGGTCGGCGCAATACCTCTGCGAAGAGCAGTCGCAGCGGAAGGCTCATCATGGCATCTCCTCCAGGACCAGCTCACCGGGTCGCAGTGCTTCCCAGCTCGCCTCGAGCCACGACTGTCGCTCCTTCAGCGACAGCGCCGCGAGGGAATCGACGGTTACCAGTATCTCGGCACTCATCGATCAACCTCCCGGCCGCCTCGAGAGGCGAGGAGCACGGCGGTGTAGCCTCGCTCGATCTCGGAGTCTCCGGCGGCATCCGCGTCACTCACTCCAGCACCGATGCGCTTGAGGTCATCGGCATCGCCCTCGTAGACGATCCGACCCTGGTTCAGGATCCGCACGTCCGAGCAGGCCGCCGCGACATCCTCGACCAGGTGGGTGCTCACGAACACGACCGAGCGCTCGCCGATCTCCCGCAGCAACCGCCGGAACATCACTCGCTGCTCCGGATCCAGCCCAACCGTGGGCTCGTCGAGCAGCAGCAGCGCCGGCTCGTTGACGATCGCCTGGGCGATCCCCACGCGCCGCAGCATGCCGCCGGAAAGCGACTTCATCTTCGCTTTCGCGCGATCCTCCAGCCCGACCCGCTCGATCGCGTTGGCCACCGCCGACCGCACCTGCTTCGGGGACATCTCTTTCAACAGCGCGAAGTATTCAATGAACTCGAAGACCGTGAAGTTGGGATAGTAACCGAACTGTTGCGGCAGGTAGCCCAGCTCGCGCCGGATCGCGCGGAGCTCGTGCGATTGCTGCGGGTTGAGCCCGAGCAGGCGCACCTCGCCTCGTTTCGGCCTCAACACCGTCGCCATGATGCGCAGGAGCGTGCTCTTGCCCGCACCATTCGGTCCCAGCAGGCCGAACACCCCGTTGCCGGCATGGAGGGTGACGTCGTCGAGCGCCCTCTGGCGACCGAACGTCTGGGTGATCCGTTCGAGGTCGACGCCGACCTCGATCATGAGCCTCTCCGCCCGGCGCTTCGACGTCATGACCATCGCATCGACTCCCATCGGGTCTGACCAGGCATGCCGCTCGACCCCATCATGACCACCACCCCGGCCACCAGCGTCGCCGCCGCATACAGGGGCGCCATGCCGGTGATCACATCCTCATGCACGAAGGCCGTCACGTCGTTCGCCCTGGTGAGCCCCTGCAACGCGATGGTCAGCCAGATCGCCAGTCCGCTTGCCGCGCCGAACACGGGCGACTGCGTCCACGTCGCGAACGCCAGGGCCACCATCGAAAGACCGACCAGCGGCAGGAGCCAGAGCATCACGACCGACCCCATCATCGGGGTGAACACCGACGCCGCCAGCGCGATCACCGTGTTGGTGACGAACACCGCGACCACGCGCACCAACAGCACCATCCGGCGCGGCAGCGCCGTGGTCCGCACGATCTCCCAGGCTGGATCCGCGCCGGAGCCGTAGACGAACGACACACCGACGATCGCGACCACTGGCGCCAGAAACGGCACCCACGGCTGATCCGTGGCGTTGGTGACGAACACGCCGAGCAGGAGCACCAGCCCGCTCGCCAGCAGCCACGCCAGCACCAGCGAGGGGGTCGTTACCAGCGCTCGCGCCAGCGCCGGGGAGCGCAGCAGGCGCGCCGCGGTCCGCTCGATCCAGCCCGGCTCCGTCGCCCAGATATCACCGGTGACCCGGTGCCAGACCCGATCGAGATCGATGTCAGGTGGCGGCGGTGCGGATTGTGTCCTCATAGCCCCGACTCCCTTTCCAGTGCCGCCACGAGGCGGCGACGAATGCGAAACAGGCGACTCTTGACCGTACCGATGGGGATCCCGAAGCGCTCGGCCACCTCGCGAACGGGCCGATCCTCGAGGTAATACGCCTCGGCGAGGCGACGATCCTCGTCCTCCCGGTCACCAAGCGATGCGAACGCGCGATCGAGGTCCATCCGCTCGGCGATCTCGTGGGATATGTCGTGATGATCCGGAACCCAGTCCTCGACCATCCCCGCAGCTGCCTGGCCCCGATCCCGGTACCAGCGCGCCATGCGCAGCCTCGCGATTCCCCAGATCCACCCGCCGACATCGCTCGAGCCGCGATAGCTGGCGGCTCCGCGCCAGACACCGAGGAATGTTTCCTGCAACACGTCCTCGACCGCGTCGGCCGGCAGCTTTCGGTGCAGCCGACCCGCGATCCATCCGGCATGCTCCTCGTAGAGATGTCGCAGCGCGCGCGTGTCACCGTTCGCGACCCGTTCGAGCAGGATCACGTCGTCGACGGGACGGTCATTGTGATCCTCCATCTGCGACTGGTGCGGCGCGCGCTCCGTCATCATCACCTCACCTGTTCCAGGAGCGGGCAAGCCGGTTCACGGTAGCACGACTCCCCGCCGGATCCGTTGCGACCGCCACCTGACCGTCCGCGTGGGTGCAAACGGACAGGACAGAGGTCGCTGATGCCGTCCTGTTATAGTGCGAATACGGCCGTCATCGACGACGGCACCGACCTGGCAGTGAGGAAGACGGGGACCCATGGCACGGAATGACGACAGCACCCGCGGGATCGGCACCACCGCGCCGATCCTCGTCCTCGCAACCCTCGTGGTGTTGGTCGCGAGCCTGCTGGCCCTGCCGATGGTGTCCGCCCAGACCGATGGGTCGACCGAAACGCAACCACCGACATTCCCACCGACCTCGATACCACCGACACCAACCCCGACGCCGGAGCCGACCCCGACACCGGAGCCCACGATTGCCCCAACCGAGGTAGTGCCCACGGTCGAGCCCACCGCTGAGCCGACGGAGGCACCGTCGCCGAGCCCCACCGAGGCGCCGCGTCCCACGACCGAACCGGACGTGCCCGACGCGGTCGAGTGCCTCCCGTGGTCGCCAACATGGGCTCTCGAGCGCTGGCAATTCGAGACGTCCTGCACCTATCGGGTGAATGGGGACCGCGGGGAGACCCGGGTCGTGGCCGAGCTCGAGGGGGGCACCCCCGATGGCTGGCAGATTCAGCTACGGTCAACTGATGCCGGCTCCAACTGGGGGTCACCCGGCCGCGCGGCCGATCTCCGGGATCGGACGGCTGACAGCGCCGGTACCACGTTCACCTTCGGTATCAGACTGACCGCAGCGGAAGACCCCCAGGTCGGTCAGCAAGTGACGGTCATCCTCAGGAGCGAGATCACGAGACTCGACGGCGATACCGAAGCGACGTCTCCCGGTGTGGAGCAGCGCCTCACCATCGTGACACCCGCGCCTCCAGTCACGCCAACACCGTCCCCGGTGCCAACCTCAACACCCACCCCGAGTCCCACGCCATCGCCGACGCCGACGCCCGCACCGGTGGCGAGTGTCGCGCGGGTGCTTGACCCGCAGACGGGCGCACTCTCGTGCTCGGAACCTCAGGGTGACTCGGTGAAGCCTGGCCAGACACTCGAGCTTCGCTGCACCTACAGCATCCGGTACAGCTTCATCATCGGCTACCGCACCACCATCTCCGTCTCCGCCTCGCCCGGCTGGGACGTCGGCCTGTCGGCGAGCTTCGGCAGTGCCGGCTCATACGCGAGCGGGATGAACGGGGATGGCAGTGCGGCCGTCGAGATCCCGCATCAAACCAGCCTCAACGGAACCATCACCGTGGTGGCGAAGGCCCCCACCAGCGCGACGCCGGGATCCACCGGTCGCGTCACGCTGACGGTCATCACCCCGAACTGCGTGATCACCTGCAATCCGGAAACGCGGGGGAGCGCGACGTTCGAGGCGTCGATCGTGAGCGCCGCATGCGCCGAGATCCCGGGGGCGTCCATCACCGCCTCGATCTCCGGGGTGTCGCTCCCGGCCATCCCCTACTCCACGAGCCAGCGAACGAACTCCGGCACAGCGACCCTGCTGGTCCAGAATCCGCGCCAATGCTCGGGCTGGGTGGTGGACATCAGCGCAACGGACTTCGTCCACTCGGGTGCCGCTCCGGGAGGCGTCGCGATCCCGGCCGGCAACATGCGGATCAGCGGAACCGGCGTCCAGACCGTGCAGCTCTCGAACCAGGCACGGCGGCTGATCTCGAACGGCAGCACGCAGCCGACCGCTTCCTACCCGCTGACGATCCAGCTCACGATCCCGGCGGGCACACTGGCCGGGACCTACACCAGCACCGTCACGATCCATACCAGCGCCGCTCCCTGAGACCACGGGCCGGATACTCTGAGCCATTACCTCCGCGATGCGCCGCACGCTGCGTCGAACATGCCGGAGAGCCGGTCCTCACGTGAGGACCGGCTCTCCGGCGTGACAGTACGCTGCAACCGATTACGACCTGAACGCTAGGCTCGCCTGGGGCACTTCGCCTGATCGATCAGGCGCGCGATCCCGGCGAGATCGATGCCATGGATACTCTTCCGCTCACCGGCAACGTGCTGCAGTGCCGTCTCGTCGCCTTCCGGATACAGCACCATCCATGATTCGACCAGCGTCTCGACCACGGTGGTGAGCCGGCTGCAGATCACGACCCGCGGCGCATGACTCATCACCATATCGTCGAGGGTCTCCGGATCCGTAACGATCACCTCCGCCTCGGGGCGGAGCAGTCGGATCGCTACCGAAAGGGTATCGCGATATGCACGAGGCTCATTGGCGAGTACCACACATACGTGACTTGTCACTATTTGCTACTCCGCGCCGATGGGTCGCTCTACCCTGTCGTCCCGTCTACGCCGAGCATAACCGTCCCGTACTCGCCACGACATCGTCAAAATGGGTGAAGTCACCCGGCGGGATGCGCGTCAGTCCAGGACCACGAGGCCGCTGCGGATGGCGAAGATGAGCGCCTGCATGCGAGATTCGACATCCAGCTTGCCCATCATGTTCACCATGTGGGTATGGACGGTATCCTTGCTGATGTAGAGGCGCTCGGCGATCTCGCGGTCGGTGAGTCCCTCTCCGAGGGCGATGAGGACATCGCGCTCGCGGGGGGTCAGACGCTCGATGGTCTGCCGGATCGCCTGCTCCTCCTCCCGGTGCTTGCCGGCCAGTTGAACCAGCTCGATGAGCTCACGACGCGTGATCAGCGTCTCACCGGCCGCGACACGCTTCACCGCATCCACGATCTCGTTGAGCGGTGTGCTCTTGTGCACGAGACCGGCCGCGCCGGCCTCGACCGCGCGGGCGTGATCGATCTGGCGGGTGCTCGCCGTCAGCACCAGGGCTTCGGCCCGTCGGTTCCGGTCGTGCAGCTCCTGGATCAGGGATGCCCCGTTGCCATCGGGCAAGTCGAGATCGAAGACAGCGACATCGATGCCGTCCAGCATCTCCCGCGCCTCGGCCACCGAGCCTGCCTGGCCAACGACCTCGAGCTCCGGCTCCATTCCGAAGGCGAGCGCCAGCGCCTGGCGGAAGACCGTGTGGTCCTCGACGAGCAGCACGCGGATGGTGGACGCCTCCGTATCCGTCATGAACGGGTCTCCTTCAGCGAAAGACTGAACGTCGAGCCCTTCCCGGGCTCGGATACAACGGTGAGATCGCCTCCGTGGGCGAGTGCGATGCGACGCGACAGGTAGAGTCCAAGCCCGACACCCGGGACGTGCTGACCCTCGGCGTCTCGTCCCCGTCCGAACTTTTCGAAGATGCGCGCGAGATCCCCGCCGTCGATCCCCGGTCCGTCGTCGATGACATCGAACGTGACCCAGCCGTCCCGCTGTCGAGCACGCAACGTCACCTTCGTTCCTACCGGTGTGTGTTTCGCCGCGTTCGACAGGAGGTTCCGCAGGATCTGCTCGACACGATGCGGGTCGGCCAGAACCGCGCAGTCGGGTGCCGGCTCCACCACGAACTCGTGATCCTGCAGCACCGGACCGATCGCTGCCGCGACCTCGTCGATCAGCTTCGGCACCGGCACGAGCGTGAGATCGACGTCGAAGGACTCCCGCTCCATCGTGGCGGCATCCCGGATGTCATTGACGAGTCGTTGCAGCAACGCTGCCTCGGACCTGATCATCGCAACCATCTGCCGCGCCTGCTCGGCGGACAGGCCGTCCCGCTCGAGCAGGCTGGCCAGCCCGTGAATGGATGACACCGGCGCCACGAGCTCATGAGCCACCATCGCCGTGAAATCATCCTTCAGGCGTGCCAGCTCGCTCACACGCGCGGCATGCTCACGGGTAGCGGCGAGCAGCCGCTCGCGCTCCTCCGCCAGCCGCTGTCGCTCGGTGAGGTCGCGGACGATCGTCATCACGGTGCACTGCGTCCGGTTCCCTATGTGGGTCGTGGAGAACTGCACGAACAGCTCCCGCCCGGACTTGTGGAGTGCCGGCAGCTCGATCGTGTCGCCGCGGAACTCCGATCCGGCTGGCTTGCCTGCGAGGTAGTCCTCCAGCATCTGGACGATGCCCGTCCGCAGGCGCTCCGGCAGCAGGTCCTCGAGCCGGAGCTCGGCAGCCTCCGCCTGCGTATAGCCGAACATGCGCTCCGCCGCGAGATTCCACGCCAGTACCCGTCGGTCACGCAGGTCGTAGACGATCACCGCGTCCGGCACCGCCTCGAAGAGGGCCTCGACCTGGAGCATGTCGACCAGCGAGGGCTGACCAGACTCGCTCCCGCTATGTGCCACGAGGGCATGTTGTCTGGTCCCGCCCATTGCCCTTCTCCGAACGCACCATCGAGATATCCACGTTCACAAGTTTACGACGCATTATGGTGCTCCACTGCAGCGCATGTCGACTGCCGAGACGGCGAGCCGTCCGCAGTGGAAGCCGCCGCTCGGTTGCCACAGGTCGGAGCGATGGGAGTTCACCCAAAGTGATGATACGACACTCGCCCGAAATCATGAAGGAAATACCACCGCTTTTCGCGATGTTTCGGGGCGGGTCGGAGGCGATGATGGATACATCAACCCGGGAGCGATCGGGACGGACCGATCGGAAGGGAACCGGGGGGAGCAACCACCGTAACGAACCCACCGACGCAGGTGGGGAAGGAGCATCCAGCGTGAATCTCAAGAGCAAGATCGCCACCATCGCCACCGCCTCGTTCCTCGCCCTCGGCATCGTCTCCGGTACCGTCGCACAGACCGCTACGATCGGGCAGGAAATCACCGCCAACAACGCCGGCCCTCTCACCGCCTCGCTCGGCAGCGCGCAGATGGAAGCGAAGACGTTCTCCTTCGATGCCCAGAAGAGCACCGGGAATCTGGTCCTCAATGTCGAGGATGGTCGCGGCACCAACACAGGCTGGACCGTCACCGTCAACGCGCAGGACTTTCAGCCTCAGAACGGACTGAACGCCACGGCGATCCCCTCGAGCGGGTTCCGATTTGTCGAGAGGACGAGCCTGACGGCCGCCCCTGGGGATGCGAATCAGCTCCAGGCGGGCAACAGCAGCCAGTCGATGACCAACTTCACCATCCTGAGCGCCCGCAATGGCACCGGAACCGGCAAGTTCACCATGAACTTCAAGACCGAGCTCGCCATCCCGGCCGCCCAGCCCGCCGGACTCTACCAGTCCCAGGTCACCGTCCAGATCGCCGCAGCCCCGGGACAGTAAACGACAGGTCACCACATTCCCAACCTCCCCACCCGACCCGCCGCGTGCATCACGCGGCGGGTCGGGTCGTTTCATGCCCTGGACACCGCGGAAGATTCTCGGAAGGCGTGCCCGGTAATCTTTGGATCATGACGCCTGGCGGCCCGGCGACCATCCGGACCGCTTCGCGCGCTCAGTCACGCAGCGAGCGGACCATCGGGGCACCGCTCTCGAGGAGAGATTCCGGGTTGGGACAGAAGACGATCACGAGGACGGTCGCCAGGGCAAGGCTTGCGGCCCTTGCCGCACTCCTGCTCGTTGCCGCCTTCGGGCTGGATGCGCACGCGCAGAGCGCCGTGGAACAGGCCATCACACCGAACACCACCCTCCGGGCATCGCTGGTGTCCCTGTCTTCCATGGAGGTGGTGCGGTTCTCCAACGATGCGCAGGTGAGCCACGGGGTCATCACCCTGCTGGTCGAGGACCACCGGGGCACGTTTCTCGGTTGGGAGGTGACCCTGCACGCCAGCGATTTCCAGCAGGTCGACGGAACCTCCGCGGTCAGCATGCCCGCGAGCGGCTTCCGGCTTGCCGCGCCCGGGCGAGTCGAAACGCAGCTCGGTGAGCCGCACGGCATCACCGTCGCCGCGCCAGGCGCGGCGCTCGGCACCGAGCAGGTGGTGGCGCAGGCTCCCTCCGGAACCGGCACGGGCGTCTACCTCCTACACCTGGACGTCGCGCTGGCAATCCCGCCCCAGACACCCGTGGGGGCATATGCCTCCCACATCTCGGTGGATATCAGCTCCGCACCCGGCGTCTGACATCACTCGCACGATCCCGAATTCCAGGGACTGGCGTCCCGGGCACGTGCGAGTCGTCAGCACCATCCGCCATACTGGGCGCATGGCTCGAACGCGAACGCGCCGGTGCCCCGGGACCGGCAACACCCACGAAAGTGACCCCCCATGACCACACTCCGACACTGGCTCCTCGCCTCCTGGCTGACCGCGATGACCATCGTGCTGGCGACGTCCGTCTCCGCGCTCGCCCAGGGAGCCACCCCGCCGGCTGCCGAGCCGCCATCGTTCCTGCTCGAGCCGGTCGGCCAGGAATCGTCGTACTTCGACATCACGATGGAGCCCGGATCGACCCAGGAGCTCACCGTCGCTCTGGGCAATGCGGGGAACGAGCCGGTCTCGACGATCACCTACGTCGCCGACGCCTACACCCTCGTGAACGGCGGCTTCGGCGTCGAGGGACCGGACGACGAGATCAGCGAGCCTGCCACGTGGATCACCTATTCGACCGAGACACTCGACCTCGCACCCGGCGAGGGGCTCGAGCGCACCTTCACCGTCTCGATCCCGGAGGGCACCGCGCCTGGCCAGTACATCGCGGGACTCTCGATCCAGACGGCGGAATCGATCGCCGTCGGCGGCAGCGAGATGCTCCGGCAGATCATCAAGAAGTCGATCGCGATCTTCATCACCGTGCCCGGACCCGAGACGCCGGAGCTGGCCATCGGAGACATCCAGATCAACCAGGCCGACACCTCCACCTCGCTGGTCATCGGCGTCTCGAACCCCGGCAACGTCTTCCTGAACCCGGCGGGCGAGGTCACCATGACCGCCGGAAGCGGCGAGCCGGTGCTGACGGCACCGGTCACGATGGGTCCGATCTACGCCGGACACGACACCACGCTCGAGGTGTTCATCCCTACCCGACTCGAGCCAGGAACCTACACCGTCACCGTCGCGCTCGCGGACGAGGAAAAGGGGGTAGAGATTGGGTCGGGCGACATTCCCGTGACGGTGGCAGATGCCCCGGCGGATGCCACACCGACGGCCGCCCCGGTGACGTTCGAGGAAGTCGTGCTGGAGCCGCTGACGGCGAGTGATGGCGCGCTGCAGGCGGTCAACGTCCGCGTGGTCATCGCCAACCCGGAGACGTCCATCCCGAGCGCCCGGCTCACGCTCCATGTCTCACGGGACGGCGAGCTGGTCGAGGATTACCCGCTCAACTCCTCGCTCGTGCTGCCGACGGGCGCGACCGAGATCCAGCAGCGCTACATCCCGCTTGGCAGCTGGGAACCAGGCATCTACACCTTCGCGATGACGCTCGAAGCGGTCGATTCGGCCACCGGCCAGATCACGGTGCTCGCGACCCACGAGGTCGAAGAGACGATCGAGGTGCCGTAAGCCATCTCCCGCGGACATGCACGAGGGACCGGTCCTGCTACCGAGACGAATGGGCGGCGAGGCGTGGCAGGTCGGCGTCGCTCTCGACGACCGGCAGCCCCAGCACCCGAGCGACATGAAGCAGCTTGTCCGGGTTGAGAATGGTGCGGAACACCGTGATCTTTCCGTCCCGAACGTCGCAGTCGATGACGCGCTCGAGCCTGCCGCTCTCGGTGATAACCATCGCGGGAGCGCCATTGAGATCGACGAAGAATTGTCGGAGGTCCATCGTTCCTCTGGCCTTGCGGGCGATCCCGACCAGGCCGCGGGAGACACGGTCGACGCCGACGATCGGCCTGCGCCCGGCTCGCCGATGCGGCCCACCGTCTCCGAGCCAGACGACGTCGTCACTCATGAGCTCGGCGACTCTGGCGACATCGCCCGACTGCACCGCCGCCATGAACCGCTCGAGCGCCTTGCGGTGCTCGTTCCCGGGCGCGATCGTCCGCTTTCGCTCTCCAGCGAGGCGCTGCTGCGCCCGCCGGAAGATCTGCCGGCACGCGGCTGCACTCCGGTTCACGTGCTCCGCGATCTCGTCGTAGGGCAGGCCGAACCCCTGGCGCAGCACGTAGACGACGCGCTGCTCCGGTGTGAGGCGCTCCATCAGCGTCAGCAACGCCATGGAGATCTCCTCGCGTTGCTCCAGCGCCTCCTCCGGTCCGGCCAGGGCTGACTCGGTCGGTACGGGCTCGGGGAGCCAGGGTCCGGGGTACGCTTCCCGTCGCACGCGCGCGGACTTGAGGTGGTCGAGGGCGAGTCGGGAGACCGCGGTGGTCAGCCATGCGCGCAGCGACTCCACCTTCGGCGATCCGGCGTCCAGATACCGGATCCATGCATCGTGTACCAGGTCCTCGGCGTCGGTGGCGCTGCCGGTCATGCGGTACGCCACCGCGAAGAGGTACGGCTGGATCTGCTCATAGGACTGGCTGGATCTGGCACTCGCTACCACGAGCTGGCTCCTCCCCTCGTACCGTGCCGGCCTGCATGCATCGATCCGTGCCCGCCGGTCGTCAGGCAGCCGATCGGCCCCGGCATGTTCGTGCGGATCACCGAATCAGCGCAGTCACCATCGCGGCGCAGGCCAGCAGGAGAAATCCAGGCGCCGCGGAGAGCCGAAGCGGGTGGGCACCCGCCCGGATGCGACTGGATACGGCGCCGATCATGATCAGGAAGATCCTGACTGGCGCGATCGTCCCAGCCAGCGGCGCGCCGACGGAGCGCAACAGGAGTCCCGATGCGCCCGCAGCGGCGATTCCCTCGAGCGCATCGGACAAGCCCGGGAAGTTCGGGCCCGCTGGCACGATGGTATCGCGCGCGGCATCGGGACGTGTGACGGCGACGTATCCGGTGTGCATGACGACCAGCCTGACCATGGTGTGGTCACATCCTCTCCGGTCGCAAGACGAGCTTCAGGGCACCGTCGTGACGGCCGACGCATTCTCCGTCGATGGAGGGAGCGAACGCCCCCTCCATCCCATGCCCGCCAGCTCCCCGGCCTGAATTACTCCTACGCCGCGAGTGCCCGGCTGAGGTAGCGGAGCTTCTCGAGGTTGAGCATCGCGCGCACGCCCGCAATCCGGCCATCCCGCACGTCCAGCGCGAACATCCGATCGACCCTGCCCTGGTCGTGAACCACCACCGCCGGGGCGCCATTGACATCCATAACGGTGATCGTGAGGCCCCGGATCTCGCTGAATCCCTTGCGGGCGTAGCCGGCCAGGCCGCGCGACACCTTGTCCACACCGAATGCCGGGCGCCGCTGTGCCTTGCGATCCGGGCCACCATCGCCGAGCAGCACCACGTCCTCTGTCAGCACTTCGGCGATCCTGGCCGGGTCACCGGACTGCACCACCTCGAGGAATCGCTCCACCAGCTGCCGGTGCTCCTCGGTGGGCGCGACCGTGGGCTTGCGCTCTTCCGCCAGTCGCAGCTGCGCCCGCCGGTAAATCTGGCGGCAGGCGGCTGCGTTCTTGTCGACGTGGTCCGCGATCTCGTCATAGGGAAGCCCGATCGCCTCCCGCAGCACGTATACGACCCGCTGCTCCGGTGTGAGGCGTTCCAGCAATGTGAGGAACGCCAGCGACACCGACTCACGCTGCTCGATCGTGGCCTCGGGATCGCCCACCGCAACCGAGGTCGGTACGGGCTCGGGCATCCACGGACCGGTGTACTGCTCCCGCCGCACGCGGGCGGACTTCAGGTAGTCCAGCGATAACCGGGAGATGATTTTCGTCAGGTAGGCACGCAACGACGTCACGTCGGGCGAGCCCGCATCGAGGTATCGGATCCAGGCATCGTGCACGAGATCCTCGGCATCACTGGCGCTGCCGGTCATGCGATACGCGACGGAGAACAGATATGGCTGGATCTGCTGGTAGGTCTGGGTGGATGGGGCCTGGGCTACCACGGGTTGGCTTCTCCTGGTCAGTCGTCGGGCCGCAGCTCCCTGCCATTGTCTCGTGCAGGTCAATCCACGGGCACACTTCACTGACCGGAGGACGAGTTGGCACCCAAAAATGTGACACCCCTCCCAGGGGCACGCTTCACGCACCACATCTCACCGGTTTCGTGTTTGCCCTGAAGACGAGCGGGCGGCTGATTTTGTGACCGGATGCGCCCAAATTCGACGCTGCGGGCGCAGAATGAGTACAGAGATGAGGATTCGGACCCGCACGAAGGGGCACACAGCTCAGGGAGGAGACCATGCGGCTGGAAGGCAAGGCAGCGATCATCACGGGTGCCGCGTCGGGCATCGGGCTCGCCACGGCGAAACGCTTCGCGGCAGAAGGCGCCTCCGTCGTCGCCGCCGACTGGCATCAGGAACGGCTCGATGCGGCGGTGGCGGAGATCCAGACCGCGGGTGGCACCATCATCGGATCGCAGGGCGACATCTCGGACCAGGGGGTGGCAGAGGGCCTCATCGACCTGGCCGTGAGCACCTACGGCAGGCTGGACGTGCTCGTCAACAATGCCGGGGTGATGGACTACATGCAGGGGGTCGGCGAGCTGACCGACGACGTCTGGCGCCGGGTCCTGGGAATCAACCTCGACGGACCGATGTACACGAGCCGCAAGGCGGTGCAGCACATGCTCGCCAATGGTGGCGGCGTGATCATCAATATCAGCTCCACCGCCGGGATCAGCGGCGCCGCCGCTGGGGCCGCCTACACTGCCTCAAAGCACGCGCTGGTGGGGCTGACCCGGAACACCGCCTGGATGTACGCGAAGCGTGGGATCCGCTGCAACGCCATCTGCCCGGGCGGCACGGCAACCAACATCGCCGAGTCGATGCCACCGGACCGACTCGATCCGGTCGGCGCGGCTCGCGCACAGGAGTACGCACAGCTCATCCCCGCCTTCCTGCAGCCGGAGGACGTCGCTGGGCTGGCGCTCTATCTCGCCTCGGATGAAGCCCGCAACATCAACGGCGCCATCATCCCGGCCGACGCGGGATGGACCGCCGCCTGAGACCGATCGGGGGCTGTATCGAGCCTGCGTGATCGCGCGATCACGCAGGCTCGATGCGAAACACGGGACAGACGCCGGCCAGCGAGGCAAACGAGTCTGGATCGCCATCGATGCCATGGTATCGCTTGAAGACCATCGAGCCTCCGGGGATCTTCTCTCCGTACGCACGAAGCATCGGTCCACGCTCGTCCACCGGGACCTCGACTAGCCGCACCTGCCGCCGGGGCGATCGGCCACGCTGGAGGATCGCCCATCCCGCCACGCGCACGTTCTTCACCCAATCCGCGTGATCGTCTCCAGCGAGGACATACTGATTTCCGTTGTGGTCGAAAGGCGACACCGGGGTAGCATGTAACGTCCCGCTCCGACGTCCCGGGACCGAGAGGATATGAACGGGGCCGAAGGCGATGCCGAATCTGGCGAGCGCTTTCATCACCGCATTCATCGGCTTCAGCAGCTTCGACGGCTGGCTCCGTTGCGCTGTCATCACATGCCTCTCCTTGCCGTGTCGATCGCTTCCTCACCTGATTCGGTTCTGCCTCACCGAGCCTTGCGACTGTCTCGCATGGAGCAAGAATGGGCGCCCAGCCCCGTCCCTGGCATGGGCGCCCGTCAGCTCGAACGTCAGTCCGCCGCGACCGGCTCCTGATCGAAGGTGTACGCCACCGGCGGGTTGTGGAACGCGACGTTGAGCCGGTTCCAGCCGTTGATGACGATCACGGCCAGCGTCAGGTCGGCCAGCTCCTTCTCGCTGAATTCGCTCAGCGCTTCCGCCGCTACATCCTCGGGCACCTCCTGGTTCGGCAGCGTCGTCAGGGCCTCCGTCCACGCCAGCGCGGCCCGCTCCCGGGGCGTGAACCAGTCGGTCTCCCGCCACGCGGGCAACACCGCCAGGCGATCCTCGCGCTCACCAGCCTCGCGCAGCGCCTTGGCATGCATCGCCAGGCAGAACGCGCATCCGTTGATCTGCGAGGCACGCATGCTCACCAGCTCCAGAAGCCGATGATCGAGCGAGCTCTTGTGGACATAGCCGCTGACACGGAGCATCTGCTGAACGACGTCGTTGAGTACCGCACGATCCTGAAGATGAATGGACATGGTCGTCTCCTGTTCGAAGCCCCTCCCACGAGGGGTCATGACGATTCGATGGCGCTCCGTCAATCGGCGGCCTCTGCGATCACATCCGTCCCGAACCTGACGGGAGGGCGCTGTGTCAGCGCGATGTTGAACCGGTTCCAACCGTTGATCGCAATGATGGCCAGGGTCAGGTCGGACAGCTCCTTTTCGGTGAACTGCTCGCGAGCCTGCTCGTACACCTCGTCCGGCACCTGCTGGTGCTCCAGGGTGGTCACCGCCTCGGCCCACGCCAGCGCGGCGCGCTCCCGGGGCGTGAACCAGTCGGTCTCCCGCCACGCGGGCAACACCGCCAGGCGATCCTCGCGCTCACCAGCCTCGCGCAGCGCCTTGCTGTGGAGGGAGAGGCAGAAGGCACAGCCGTTGATCTGCGATACGCGCAGCTCCACGAGCGAGATGAGCTTGTGCTCCAGCCCGGAGCTCCGGACGTACTGATCCACGGCACTCAGTTGCTCGCGCGCCTCTTGCACCGCGGCCAGGCCGCTGATCCGCTTCGACATGTCTGGTCTCCCGCCGAGCCTCGACATCGGGACTCGGCCTACGGGCGTCAGGCGATGCCCTCCACCCCACTGATCCGTCGCGGGTCCGCATGCCCGATGGTCACCAGCTCACGTTCGCGATCGGAGCGGCGCTGCTCCTCGGCGGCGTCGATGCCGCGCCTTCTCGCCATCGTCTCGTACCTGATGACCTTGTCCTGCAATGACAGGACCCCGTAGTAGAGCGCCTCGGGCGTGGGCGGGCAGCCCGGCACGTAGACGTCGACCGGGATCACCTGATCCACGCCCTGTACCACGGCGTAGGTGTCGTACGGTCCACCGACGTTGGCGCACGACCCCATCGAGATCACCCACTTGGGCTCGGGCATCTGGTCGTAGAGCGTGCGTACCACCGGGGCCATCTTCTTGGTCACCGTGCCGGCGACGATCATGAAGTCGGCCTGGCGTGGTGAGGCCCGCTGCAGGTTGCCGAAGCGCTCCGAAAGGTCGAACCGGGGCATCTGGGCCGAGATCATCTCGATGCCGCAGCAGGCAAGCCCGAACTGCAGCCACCACAGCGACGACCTCCGGGCCCAGTTGAACAGGAAGTCCATCGAGATCACGAACGCGTTCCGGTCGAACCGGTCATCGAACAATCCCATGACGGCACCTCCTCGACGTCATTGCGGCGCGGGCAACGTCCGCGCTACCCAGAGGACGATTCACGGGGCTTCGATGTGACGAGGTGTCCGCAACTGGGTGTGTACCCGGGAACGAAAATTGGACTTTCGACCTAGCCTGTGCGCGTCGGTTGCGCCACCGGGACGGTCCAGCACTGCTGTACTATGGATCGGGTCTCCGTCATGAACAGACTCCCCGGACGTCGCCTTCCAGCACGGGAGCGATCACCATGCCCAATGCACCACGCACCATTGCCACCGCAGATCGCAGATGTCCGCCCATGGTCGGGCGGACGGCCGAGCGCGCACTGCTCAACGAGCAGCTGGCGTCGATGCGGGCGGGACACGGAAACGTCGTCATCATTGGTGGCGAAGCCGGCATCGGCAAGACCACCATCGCCCGCTACCTCGTCGACCAGGCGAAGTCGGCCGGGTACCTGACCATCGTGGGACACTGCTACGACCTCATGGCCGCCTCGCCATACGGCCTCTGGCTCGACCTGGCGAGTGACTATGCGCACCTCAACGATCCCGACCTCCCGCCGCTGCCGGAGATGCTCACCCGCGAGCACCTCGATGAGATCACCAGTCAGGCCGCCCTCCACAGCGACGTGACGACGTTCCTGCACGCCGTCGCGCGCATCCGTCCCGTCGTGGTCGTGCTTGAGGATGTCCACTGGGCCGACCCCGCCAGCCTCGAGCTGCTTCGCCATGTTTCATCGAGACTCCGCCGCGTTTCGATGCTGGTCGCCGTCACCTACCGCGTCGACGAGCTGACGCGACAGCACCCGTTCTATCACCAGCTGCCATCCATCATTCACGAATCCGACGGACTCCGCATCGACCTGCGCCGGCTCGTCATCCATGACCTCGACGACCTGGTTCGGCAGCGATACGAATCGATGCACGAGGAGGATCGCAGCCGTCTGGTGCAGTACGTCGCCGACCACGCGGAGGGCAATCCGTTCTTCGCCGTCGAGCTGCTGCGCTCGCTCGAGGAGCGCGAGGACGCCGGTATCGCTCGCCGTGAGGACGGCTGGACACTCGTCGGGCTCGACCGCATCGTCGTGCCGCCGCTGGTCCGACACGTCATCGATGCCCGCGTGGCCCGCCTCGGCGAGGAGACGCGCGGCCCGCTCGGGATCGCGGCGGTGATCGGCCATGAGGTCTCCATCGACCTGCTCGCCGCCGTCGCAGGGCTGCCCGAATCGGTGCTCTACGAGATCATCGACAGGGCGATCGAGTGGCACCTGTTCACCACCACCGCCGAAGGTGATGGTCTCCAGTTCGTGCACGCGCTGACCCGCGAATCGCTCTACGAGAGCATCCCGCCCCATCGACGCCGCCAGCTCCATCGAACCGTCGCGGAGACGCTCGAGCGACTCCCCCACCCCGAATCCGACGCCATCGCCTATCACTACCAGCAGGCTGGCGACCCACGCGCGCCGGAGTGGTTGATCCGATCAGGGGAACGGGCTCAGCGAGCCTATGCGTGGCTCACGGCCCGGGACCGGTTCGCGGCCGCTGCCGACCTGCTCGAGGGCGTTCCGGGTCAGGAGGGAGAGCGGGCTCGCCTCCTCTATCGATGCGGACGCCTGCAGCGGTATTCGCACACCCAGGCGGGGATCGACAGCCTCTACAGCGCAGCCCGGCTCGCCCAGGCGGCAGGCGATTCCCTGCTCGCCGCCGACGCTGTCTACTCGCTGGGTCTGGCCCAGTGCTTCGATGACCAGTGGGCCGAGGGCATCCCCAACATGCTCGATGGCCTCCGCAGGCTGGAGGAGCTCTCCGCGGACGAGCGGCGGCTGGGCAACACCGAGGCGACCTGGCTCGCCGACGCGCTGCCCTCGATCGAGCTGGTGACCAGCGCGGGCGATGACCACGCCCTCACCTCCCTCACCCAGGCCGGCATCAGCCACCGGCGCGGCAGCATGCCCTGGTTTCTCGCGGCCGTCGGTCGTGTCGATGATGCCCAGGTCATGGCCGAGGAGTTCCTCGGACACGTCGCCGGCGCCGGGATGGGACCGCTGGTCCTTTCGAACACCGGTCATGCCGCCTTCGGTCTCGGTATGGCCCACGCCGCGCTGGGACGCCCCGAGGAGGCGCGTGCCGCGTTCGCGCAGGCACACGAGACGTACTTCCAGCTGGATCACCACGCATGTATCGCATTCGTCCATCTCATCGAGCTGATCGACCGTATCGTCGTCTACGAGACCGCCGACATCACCGCCCGGGCTCGTGTCACCCGGGAGGCGGAGGAAGCACTCGACAAGGCAACTGGCGCCTTTCAGCAGGGCATGTCGTGCCGGTTGGCCCGCCTCGCCTCCCTCTGGCTCGACGGCCACTGGAACGAGGCACGCCGCATCGCCCGCCAGAACACCGTCTACGCGACGTACATCGTGCGTCGGCAGGTCACCAACACCATGGCTCCGATCGCCTACCACCAGGGTCGCCTTGGCGAGCTCACCGAGATCATCGCCTCCGTGCTGCCGAAGGGACCGAAGACCGAGCCCGGCAGCGCCGTGCTGCTCGATGCCATCATGCTCCAGCGCCTCGGAGCCCGACTCGCGCTGGCGCAGTACGATCTCGAGCTCGCACGACGCTGGCTCGAGGCCAACGACCGCTGGCTGGCGTGGAGCGGCTCCCGGCAGGGTCGTGCTGCCAACGACCTCGCCTGGGCGGAGCTCCGCCGTGCTGAAGGGGCGCACGAAGTTGCCTGGGAACATGCCCGGCGTGCACTGGCCGAGGCATCGTCACCAGCCCAGCCGCTCGTCCTGATCGAGACCCGCCGCTTGATCGGCGAGCTGGCCGCCGAAGCCGGTGACACCGAGCGCGCCGAACGGGAACTTGCCGCGTCCGCCGGGCTGGCGGAGATCTGCCGCATCCCGTTCGAGCGTGCGCTCTCCCAGCTCGCCCTGGCCCGGGTTCGCGCCGCCACGGCCCCCGACGGGGCCAGGACCATGGTGGCCGAGGCACGCGATGTCCTGGCGTCGCTCGATGCCGCTCCGGCACTGGCACGCGCCGACGCGCTCCTGTGTGAGCTCGGCACACAGCCCTCCCCGGACCGCCGGCCTCACGGCTCGCGAGATCGAGGTGCTGCGCCTCGTCGCGAGCGGTCTCACTGACGCCGAGATCGGCGCCCGCCTCTCGATCAGCCCGCGCACGGTCGGCCAGCACCTGCGCTCCATCTACAACAAGCTCGACGTCCGCTCCCGCACCGAGGCGACGCGATTCGCGATCGAGAACGGACTCGCCTGACCGTAGCCCTCCCCGATACGCCCCACCCCTCCTGCCGCCGCTTCGACGGGACACCCCTGGCCACGCAGCTGTCACGCCCCGACCCCGTCTGCGCAGAACTACGCAGACGTTCATCCCCGCAGGAATTGCGCAGTTCTCGCGATGTGGACGATGCCCCATCCACCCTATCGTGAAATCCGCCGGCACGGACCCAATCGACCTTCCGCAGTCTGACCCAGCGACATCCCTCAGGAGGACCCTGCATGATTCGTCAGTCCCTGTATCGTCTGTCTCGCATTCTGGCCCTCGTCGCATTCCTGAGCATCATCCCGATCTCGTCAACGGCCGCCCAGGAGGCTCCATCACCCAAGCCCATCGACCTCGCCTGCGCCACCGACATGAGCTCGCAGCTCCTGGGCGCCACCCCGATCGGCGATGGGAGTCAGACGCTCATCTCAGCCCGCGTGATCTTCGGGCCGAACGGCTCGCTGGGGGCGCACACCCATCCGGGCACCCTCGTCGCCACCATCGAGTCCGGGAGTCTGGGCTTCACGCTGCTGGAACACGGTGAGATGACCGTCTCCCGCTCCGCGACCGATGGAGCGGAGGCCAGCCAGGAACCGATCGCGATGGGCGAGGAGGTATCGCTCGATCCCGGTGACGGGTTCGTCGAGATGGGCATGATCCACAGCGCCCGAAACCTCTCGAATGAGCCCACCACGGTCCTGCTCTCCGGGCTGGTCGCGACGGGACAGCCACTCACGGCATGCGCCGATGTTTCCCAGGCCCCCGAGGGCATCGCTCCGATCAATTTCATCCACTAGGCCAACCCGACCGGGAGGAGCCAGGCTCCTCCCGCACCGCACGGACTCGAGTGATTCAAGGAAGAAAGGACCGGACCATGGCTACCGAGACCTCCACACGCGTGCAATCGGCGGACATCGACCAGCTCGCCGCCCAGGTACGCGGCGCGATCATCACGCCGGGAACGAGCGCCTACGAGGAGACACGACGCGTCTACAACCAGAACATCGACCGGATGCCAGCGGTGATCCTGATGTGCGCAGACGTCGCCGATGTGATCGCCGGTGTCAACTTCGCCCGAGAACACAGTCTCGACCTGTCGATCCGGGGTGGACGGCACAACGTCGCCGGGTTCGGAACGAACGACGATGGCATCGTCCTCGACCTGCGAGCATTGAACAACGTGCACATCGACCCCGCCCGCAAGGTCGCCTTCGCCGGCGGTGGGGCCACCTGGGGCGACGTTGACCACGCCGCGTGGGCCTTCGGGCTCGCCACGCCGGGAGGCATTCTCTCCACCACCGGTGTCGCCGGGCTCGGGCTCGGCGGAGGGCTCGGCCACCTGACGCGTCGATTCGGCCTCGTCGTCGACAACATCCTCGCCGCCGACGTGGTCACCGCTGACGGCAGGCTCGTGCGTGCATCCGATCAGGAGAACCCCGACCTCTTCTGGGCACTGCGCGGTGGTGGCGGCAACTTCGGTGTCGTCACCCGCTTCGAGCTGCGGCTGCACGACGTGCCGGAGGTGTACGGCGGGCCGATCTTCTACCCGGCAAGCGAAGCGGAGACAGTGCTGCGGTTCTACCGAGACTTCATCGCCAGCGCACCCAGAGAGCTCAACGCCTTCTTCGGCTTCCACGAGGCACCGCCGGCCCCGTTCGTCCCCGCAGAGATGGTGGGCCACAAGGCCTGCGCGATCGTGGTGGCATGGACCGGTCCGCTGTCCGAGGCCGAGCAGGCGATCCGCCCCATCCGCGAGGTCGCGCCGGTGGCCCTCGACCTCGCCGGCCCGATCCCCTACCCGGCGCTGAACAGCATGTTCGACGACCTGTTGCCGCACGGGCTCCATCACTACTGGAAGGCCGACTTCGTCGAAGAGCTCACCGACGAGGCAATCACGCTCCATGCGCAGCACGGCCCCGAGGTGCCCAACGTCTACTCGCTGATGCATCTCTATCCGCTCGACGGCGCCGTGCAGGACGTCGCCGCCGACGCGACAGCGTTCAACCATCGCAACGTGAAGTTCGTGCACATCATCGCCGGGATCGACAGCGACGGCGCGAACCTGCCTGATCAGCGGGAGTGGGTGCGCGACTACTGGTGTGCCCTGCACCCGCACTCGTCGGAAGCGGCCTACGTCAACTTCCTCATGGACGAGGGCGAGGATCGCATTCGCGCCACCTACGGTGACAACTACGACCGCCTCGCGGCGATCAAGGGCCGCTGGGACCCGACCAACCTGTTCCACATCAACCAGAACATCGCGCCCGCCGCGCCGGGCGACTGAGCTCGACCGGGCGACGATTCGCCCATGAAGGAGACGTTCGAGACATGATTCCACCCGAGTATCTGCCGGTGGTCATCGCCGCCCACCGGAACGACCTGCGACAGCTCTACCAGCCCCAGCGCCGGGGCACCCATGGCCCTTCGACCCGCCAGCGGATCGGCAACCTCCTCGTGCGGGCTGGCCAATGGCTCGAGGACCGACGCAACGAGGCAGTCCCTGAGCCGGAGCTCCGGCCGTGCAGCGAGCAGGCGGGCGTCTGACGAACACATCGCAGCATCGGCCAAACAGAACCGCTCGCAGCGACGCGAACCGAAGGCCCCGGCGACGATGCCGGGGCCTTCGTGTGTCAGCGCATCAACGGGCGCATCGGTTGACTCGGGTCTGCCACCCCCGTAGAGTGGCCCCAGAAAACAGAATGTGAACCGACTCATCCAGAGGAGCGGAGGGAACGGCCCGTTGAAGCTCCAGCAACCCCCCGACGACGTCGCCGGGACGGTGCTAATGCCGACAGCAATCGTGCTGGACGATGAGGAGGTCAGCAGGCACTCCCCGTGAGTCCCCGGTGACGCTCCTGTCGCTCCACGCGAACGGGGCGATTTT
>Ga0180220_1000235_pt1 | contig 81907 bp, 70 predicted proteins | sample eDN5th37CBELigBY_FD_151335 | JGI IMG/M metagenome (GOLD analysis project Ga0180220, IMG submission 151335) | Enriched backyard soil microbial communities from Emeryville, California, USA - eDNA 5th pass 37_C BE-Lig BY (version 2) (version 2) | ecosystem: Environmental > Terrestrial > Soil >...
CTCCCGCTCGATCTCGGCGATAACCAGATCGGTGTAGGCGGTCGCCGCCTGCGGCGTGTAGGCGTTGCGGTAGAAACCGCAGAACAGGCAATGGTTGGCGCAGAAAGGCACGTGGACATAGGCGAGGCGGGGGCCGGCGGGGCGGCTGTCGGCCAGAAGCCGCGCCCAGGCGGTTTCGACCTCCTCGGCAGCCAGCGGCCGCCGGCTGCGCCAAGGCATCACCGCCCGGCGCGCGGCAAACGCATCGCGCACGGGATCGCCGCCCATCCGGGCAAAATGCGGCACAAGCCCTTCCGCCGTCATTGCCTTCCCCTCAAAACCCCATCCGGCATGCCGCCGGCCCCTGCGCCAGACCCACTCGTGCCCCACTCCCGATCCGGTTGTCCCGGTCGCGGTGGCGGCAACCAATCAAGACGCTGGAACGGGTAGGGTCTTTGCGCTATGTCAAATAGTGGAGAGGAAAAGTCCACTTTGCAATCAAGAGCAATTCAGCGGGCACTTCCGCACCGGGTCCATCGATCCCATTCGGTCCCGGCATGCAGCCGCGGCAAAGCGTTGCAAGGTCGATCCGGTGACACTCCGATGCTTTGGAAGCACCGTGGTCAAGGTTGCTGAGTCACAAGGCCCTTGACGCAATCGGCACGGAAGGCATGGTTTCGCAAGGGTGGTCCATGCCTCAACCCGATGGAGTGACGTCATGCAGTGGTCTTATCCGATCATCCGTGTCGGCGGCACCGAAATTCGCATCCACCTGACCTTCCTGCTGCTGCTTGCATGGATCGGTATCGTCTATTTCCAGCAGGGCGGCCCCTCGGCTGCGATCGAGGGTGTCGGTTTCATCGGCGCCGTGTTCGCCTGCGTCTTGCTGCATGAGTTCGGCCACGCCACCGCCGCGCGCCGCTATGGCATCCGTACCCCGAAGATCACGCTCCTGCCGATAGGCGGCGTGGCGGAACTGGAGCGTCTGCCGGAGAAACCGTCGGAAGAAATCTTCGTGGCGCTGGCCGGGCCGCTGGTCAATGTCGTCATTGCCTTATTCCTCGTCGTCGTGCTTGGAGCCGCCGTTGGGCCCGAGGCGCTGACCTCGATGGAGGATCCGCGGGTTGCCTTCATTGCACGCCTTGCCGCGGTCAATATATGGCTTGTCCTGTTCAACCTCATTCCGGCGTTTCCGATGGATGGCGGCCGCGTGCTGCGGGCCCTGCTCGCCACGCGATACAACCGTGTGCGCGCTACGCGGATCGCCGGAACGATCGGCCAGTTTGCCGCCTTCGCCTTCGGCTTCATCGGCCTGGTCGGGGGCAATGTGCTGCTCGTGTTCATCTCCATCTTCGTCTACCTCGCCGCCACTGCGGAAATGCAGGCCACCGGGCTGCAGGATGCGGCGCGCGCGGTCAGCGTCCGCGATGCCATGACCAGCCGGTTCGAAAGCCTGTTGACGACCGCGAGTCTCGATGAAGCGGCGCAGGCGCTGCTGCGCACGACGCAGCATGAGTTTCCGGTCGTCGATGGCGCCGGCAAGTTGCGCGGCATGCTGACGCGCGCCGGGCTGGTTGCCGGGCTGCAGCAGCAGGGCAACCAGGCTTCCGTGATGGAAGCAGTGGTTGCGGATATCCCCGTCATCCGGGACGATGAAAAGCTCAGCACGGCGCTTGACCACCTGCAAGAGAGAACGACCCCTGCCGTCGGCGTCGTCGATGCCGAGGGGCAACTCGTCGGTTATGTCACCGTTGAGAATATCGGCGAACTCATGATGCTGCGCGATGCCGTCGCGCGCTGACGGCTGACCGCTCGCACTCCCAAGGCGCCAGCATCTTGCCATATGGCAAAATCATCCCTATTTTATGCCGAAAGGAGATTTGCCATGTTGCAGGAAATCCCGCGCACGGAAGCCGTACCGAACACCCCGCAGATCACCGCCCGCGAGGCGGAGGCAATGGCGCGGGCGGTGATCCGGCTTTTCGAGAAGTGGCAACTGTCCGATGCGGAGGCCCGCGAAATCCTCGGCGGGCTCGCCGCCCGCACCTATGCCCGGTGGAAGGCCGGCGAACCTGGGCGCATCGACCGCGATCTCGCCACCCGTCTTTCGCTGATCATGGGCATTCACAAGGGGCTGCGCTATCTGTTTTCCGATCCGGAGCGGGGATATGCCTGGGTGAAGAAGCCGAACCGGGCCTTTGGCGAGCGCACCCCGGCCGAGATCATGGCGCAAGGGGACATTTTCTCGCTGGCGCGGGTGCGGTCCTGGCTCGATGCGGAGCGTGGCGGCTGGTGAGCGACGGCCTTTCGCCTGTACGGGTGCAATGGCCGAAGGCCTATCGCATCATCCGCTCCATCCACCCGCCCATCGATCTCTTCGAGGACATTGCCGATCCGCAGGACTGGGAGGCGCTCGTCTCGGCGGAATCGAAGACCAATCCGCGCATCTGGGATCATATCGGCAGGCTCGACCTCGTGCCGCCGGAACGGCGCGTCAGCGGACCCGGCGCCAGCTACCTCATGGCCCCTTTCGTCCACATCAGCACCGACCGGCCCGGGCGCTTCACCGATGGCACCTACGGCGTCTACAGCGCCGGAGATGCGGAGGAGGTGGCCATTCGGGAAGTCGCCCATCATCATGGAAACGCCATGGCCAGCAGCAGCGAGGACGCGGGGTGGACTTCGCAGTTTCGCATGCTGGTCAACCGGCTCGATCTCGACCTGCACGATGCGAGGCCCCATGCCCGCTATCATGACCCGGATGACTACAAGGCTTCACAGGCCTTGGGGCAGAGCCTCAGGGCCGCGAGCGCCAACGGCATCGTCTATCGCAGCGTTCGCTGCGCGGACGGGGAATGCGCGGCGATCTTCTGGCCCGATCTCATGGATGTCCCGGTGCAAGCGGACCATTTCGATTTCCATTGGGATGGAAGGCGGGTCGACAAGGTCCGCAATTGCCGAACCAGCGCGATCTTCGCGCTGTAGCCATCCGCGCCGATCCCGGATCGAGGTCTACGGCGAGCCCATCGCGGCGCGCAGGTCCGCCAGACCGCGCAAACCGTCGCGACTGCCGGTTCCCGCCGCCGCCTCGAAGACTCGCCGTGCATCCTCGAACCTGCGCATCTTCAGATAGGCGTAGCCGCGCAGCACCATCAGGTCGATGCGTTCGGGCGCGAGTTGCGCACGCTGCTCGAGCGCGATCAAGGCTTCGGTGTAGCGGCCGCGCTCAAAAGCGCCGAGCGCCCGTTCCGCCAATATGGCGGTCTGCAATTCCGCCGCGCGCTGTCCATTTTGCGGCGCCCTGGCAGCGGCCACGGCCGCGTCGTCGACGAGGCCGGATCGCAAATAGGCAAGGCTCTGGCCATAGGACGCATCGCGACGCACCCGCTCGGCCGGAGCCCGCAGGGCAATTTCGAACGCCTGCGCGGCTTCCAGCGGCCGGTTGGCATCCATGAGACACCAGCCCCGCTCGAGAGCGGCCTGCGGCGACAAGGTTTCGGGATGGATATGGGCCGGGCAGTTCCGCCTTCCGGATGCCACCGTGCGCGGCGTTGAACGAGGCATCGCCTTACGAGGGAGGGGCGCTGCCGAGGTTTCGGAAGCGACGGGACGGGGCGCAGCAGACGGAGTGTCCACACCTGGCGCTGGCGCCGCTTCGGTTGCCCCCGTGCCCACCTGCCGGATACGGTCGGAGCGGCCTGCCCACCTGCGCTTGATCTCGGCGAGGCCAGCCGCATCCCCGAGCAGGTGCCGCGTCAGCGCCAGTCCGTAAGCGGAAGGCTCGTCGTCCGGGTTCCAGCGCAACGCCGTTTCGAACCATTGCCGCGCCGTCTGGTGCTGTTCCCAGGCCCTGGCGTACCAGCCGAGCTGGCGGGCCACGGGAACGTCGCGCGCGGCTGCGACTTCCGCCACGATCCGCTGCAGCACTTCGCCCGACAGCTTCACGCGGGGCTCGACACCCAGAAGGTTGGCCACCGTCGCAAGATAGGTGGCGCGTGTCTCGTCGGTCTCGCCGCGCCAGCGGTAGAGGGTCGCTTCGGCCTCGGCATAGGCATGGCGGGCGGAAAGGGCCAGTGCCAGACCCTGTGCCGTATCGGCGGTGTCCTCGCGCTCGCGGGCCATGGAGAACCATTCCTCGGCCTGCCGGAAGCGCTCGCGCCCGATATCGTACCAGCCGAGCAGCCGCGCGTCGGACGCGGAGCCTTTTTCGCGCGCCAGCTTCTCGACACGGGCAAGCTGGTCTTCGGCAACGGTGATCGCGGCATCGCTGCCGCCGCGCGCCACCGCGTTGCGCGCGAGATCGTCGCGCACGGATGCGAATTCGCCCGTGCCCGCTTCTTCGGTGCCCGTTTCACCGGGACGCTCAAGGGCCAGCAGTTCGTTCACCAGCGGCGGCGACAGCAGCCTGGCGGCATTCTGCATCGTCGCCAGCCGCTCCTGCGGGTTGTCGCAATTGGAAAGAATGTAGCGATAGGTGTCCTGCGCCCGCGCTTCGCGATCGGTCCGGACGAATGCCTCGGCGACACGCCACAAAACGTCGACCTCGCTGCATGTCAAAAGCTGCGGGTTGCCGGAAGCGACGTTGATGACAGTACCGTACTGGCCGATCTGCGACGCATTGAGCAGCCTCTCGCGCGCCTCGGCAAGTGCCAGACGGTCGAGAAGATCGGCGGGCGGCTGCCAGTTCGGCTCGTCGGTCTGCCGCCTTGCAATGGCCTGCCGCGCCTCGGCCAGCTTTCCTTCGGAATAGAGGCGCCAGATCGCCTCTAGCCGCTCGTCGATATTGGCGGGCGCCGCCAGCGGATCGGCGGGCGGTGTCCAGTTCGGGTAAAGCGCCCGCAGCCGCGCAATCTCCCGCTCGAGCCTTTGCTTGTCTCCTTGCTGGGCGAAATAACGCAGAGCGGATTCTTCCACCTGTGGTGGCGCGGCGGGTGCTGGAGATCCTGTCTCCGGCCCTGCCTGAGCGAGCAGCGGCGCTGCGCGGTTTCCAGGCGACGGCACCTGCACCGCCGGGGCGGGGGCGGCGCGCGCGCCCTTGCCGTCATCGGAAGCGGGAAGGACGTCGCCCATCCATCGGTTCTGGAACTGCGCGCCGCCGGCGGCTGCCAGCAAAGCGAGCAGGCCGCCTGTGCCGGCCGCGATCACCCATGCGCGGATCACAGGCATTCGGGCCGTTCCTTCCGGGCAAATGAAAGCGACAGCAGATGCAGCGTTGAGGGGTAGTAGTTGGTCGGCGTGAAGCGCGTGAGGTCGTCCGCAAGCGGCTGCCTGTCCAGTATGCAGGAGGCCAGCGCCGGGATGATGCGATAGCCAGGGTCCGTCAGTTCCTCGATGACCCTGCCTGCGTCCAGATCGACGCGGGCGACACCTCCGCTCGGTCCCGTCATTCCGTCCCGCATCCGCTTCAGCAGTTCCATGTCCGGATCATGCGCACGCATGAGATAAAGGGGGATTCGCAACGCATTATAGCCGAATTCGGCCGGAAAGCCTTCGGCCGGCATCGGCTTTGCCGCCATCGACAGCCAGTCCGGCGGCAAGCGCCTGTCGCCGAATCCGGCGCTGGCGATCTTCCTTCCGCTGCGCGCAACGGCCTGCCAGTCGGTTTCCGGGGCAAGGGTTTCGAGAACCGGAAACGCCTCGAACACCCAGTAGGACGGGTTGACGACCGGGCCGTCGGGACGTTCGCCGGCGGCGAAGCCGGCCACGCCCGGGCGCAGCAGCATCTCGCCATGATGCTCGAACACCGATGTGCGGGCGAGCGCTTGCGCGATCTGCCGCGCGCTTTCGCCAAAGCCGTCCTCGCTCCAGAGCGCGTCCGCCTGTGCCAGGGCATAGGCGATGAGGATGTCGCCGTCGGACGCGTTGTTCGCATCCATGATATGGGGTGTCGTGGCAGGGTCCCATTTCCAGGCGGCAAGTCCGTCGTCGCGCAGCATCAGTTCCCTTTGCGTGAACGACCAGATGCGCTCGAAACCTGGACGGTCCCCGGCAAGGACGGCAAGCAGCAGGCCGTAACCCTGTCCCTCGCTGTGCGAAATGCCGCCGTTGCCGTCGTCGACCACACGGCCGTCCTCGGCCACGAAACGCTCCTGATAGGTGGTCCATTCCTCGGGCAGGATCTGGGGCCGGGCAGTATTCGGCATCAGGCCGGCAATGAGCAGGGCGAGGGCAAGCACATGGAAGGTCATCGCCGCCTCCCCAGACGCGACAGCAGCGCGGAAGTGACGATGCCCAGCGCCACACAGGCCACGACCAGCAGCAGCGAATAGGAAAGGATGTTCGCCGACAGCCAGTTGGCGGTGATGAGGCGGATATTGGAAAAGGAGCGTGGCTGCGTTTCGATCAGCGACAGCGAGGAAGCAGGCAGTGCATTCACGGTTTTCAGGTCGCCGTCCAGCGTCGTTATGCGGCCGGACAGCCGGTTCCACAGGGGCAGCCGGGCAAGCGTCCCGACTCCCTGCTTCAACATGTCGTTGTCCGGGGCCGTGACCACGGTCCATGTGCCGGTGCCGGCCGGGTTCGATCCCTGTGCCAGCAGGAGCGTTGCCGGACGCGAGGGCGTAAAGTCGGTTTCCGCTGCCGGGGTGAAGCGCAGCATGTCACGCGAGAGATCGAAGGTCTCGGCAAACCATTCCTGCACCGCGTGGGACCAGCCCCGCTCCTGCATCTGCCGGCGCCATTCCTCGGCGTCGGCCTGATCGGTGCCTGCGCCCGCCGGTACGCGCCCGTGCGAGGTCGCCCATGAGGTGCGGCTTTCGTCGGAGACGCCCACCTGGGCCAGAACGCCTCCCGGTATTCCGGTGATTCCGCCGATGAAGACGGCGTCGTGCGTTCGGGCGGCGTCCACCGAACTCGTGAAGGCGACCGGAATGGAACGGCCCGCGCTCAGGGCCATGCGGGCGAACAGGTCCGCGGCGGCGGAAAGGCTGTCCGCATCGCCGCGTTCCATGAACACGGGCACCGCCTCCCGCCCGGGGCCGTAGGGGTAGCCGGTGCCGCCCATCGCCGCGAGGTCGGGCCGCTGCGCGATGCGGCCGAAATCGGGAACCACGAAACGCGACGTGCCGAAGATGGCAAAGCGCGGACTGTCTTGCGCCGTGGCGCCCGGCAGACAGGCCGCATCCCGTTCGGTCAGGAGATTGGCCTCGATCACCACATCGTTGAGGCCCGGCTTGAAATGGCGCATGGTCAGCTTGATGGGCAGCCGGTTGAGGACCATGCCGTGTTGCGAGGTGAGCGGCACGGAAGCGGCGATGGTGCCGTTCACATAGACGTTGATCTGGCTGCCCGGCAGCACCGCATCCGAATAGCCCGCATCGAGCAGGATGCGCGCCTCGCCATATGCGTCGGCGTAAAAGTCGGCGGGGATGGCGAACTGGAAGCCGGTCGAATAGCGCCGGCCGGAAAACTGTTCGGACCGGATGCCGAGATCTGTGAAGGAGAGATCGCGCCGGCCGTAGATCATCGGTGCATTCGGCGTGCGCCAGGCTTCCGTGATGAGCGCGTCGCGCGCGCCGCCGGCGGGCCGGTCTACGGCTCCCAAGATACGGTCGATCGCACCCAACCAGTCCTCGCGGTTGCGCCCGCTGATCACCAGTGTCGGCGCATCGTTGCCGTCGCGCTGGGCATGGAACGCCGCAACCGGCCCGTTGGCGGCCCCGGCCGGCAAGGCCCATCCCTGTTCGGCCAGTTCCTGGTTCGAACCCAGCAGGACCCTGAGCGCCAGCGCATCCTGGGAAGACGAGGCATCGGCCCCGACGCTGAACCTGATGTCCGGCAGGGCCGCATAAAGCGCGATTGCCTGGGCAAGGCGTATGACGTCTGCGCCGATGTCGCCCTGCGTCATGGCGGGCGCGACGATGCTTACATGGGCGCGGCCCTGGGCATCGGCGGCAAGGGCGCGCAGGTCGTCGACGGCGGCCGGCTTACCCGCGGCCGGATCGGCGAAGGACAGGAAAGTGGCGGCGGAATCGATCTCGGTCCACAGTTCATAGGTGGAGGCGATCGTGCAATCGGTGCGATGGCGCTGGCGGACCCGCACTGTGATTTCGTTGCGGCCGGCGCGCAGCAGGGCGGCGGGCAGGTCCGCGGCGATTTCCGACAGGCCGCCGGCGGAGCTGATCGGCGTATCCATGACGGCCACATCGTTGAGCAGCACCTGCAGCCGGGAGCTTTCCGGTGCGACCACGATGGCGTTCCGGTAGCCGAGATGGAGCCGCGCCGGCCCGGTGGCCTGTACCGGCGTGAGGTGCAGGCTCCAGCTCCTTGCGGCAACCTCGCCGGGAAGCGTGAGATTGCCGCCCGGCAGCAGGAGCCGGCGGACATCGCTTGCCGGCCGTGCCCGTTCCAGGGGGAGAGGTGCCGGCGCTTCCGGCTCCGTGGCCGGCTGCCGTGGAGCCGGATCTTCAGGGGCGGGCCGCTCCGGCGTCATGTCGAACGGCGCGGGCTGCGCCTGCAGGGCGCCCACAGCCGACAGCAGGACGAACAGCGATGCCGCCGCGAGCCTCATGTCCTTGCCCCGCCGGCGACGGGTCGCCGCTCCTCGGATGCACGCACGCCGCGCAGCAGATAGACGAGGCCGCGCCAGGTCTGGTAAAGCGCCAGCCGCAGGAACCAGAGCGTGCCGATCACCACGCCGGGGTTGCGCCGCCGCGACTTCTGGAACTGGGTCCACTGATCGGCATTGGCGAAGATCAGGTCGGCCACAAGGCGATGATGGTCGGGGAGCGAGCGCACATATTGGCACCCGACCGCCAGGGTGTCTCCTTCTTTCTCGCTGTTGCGGATCACCACCGGCAGGGCAGCGGGGTCACCGCCCGACAGCGGCGTGAACCGGATGTTCGCCTGGCCCTCGGCAACCGCGCCCTGCGCGTTCTTGCCATGGATGCGCACGCGCGCGCCGTTGACCGAAACATCCTCTATCATGGCCGGCAGCCAGAGACCCTCGCGGCCGAACTCGCAGCGGCGGTTGACCTTGACGCGGCGCGTTGCGGCCCGCTCGCGCCGCTCCGACACCACGCCCAGCGCACAGCCGGCCATGATCAGGTTGAGCAGGTTCCAGCCGCCGACGACCAGCGTGACATCGGCCTTCCACGGCTCGGCATAGACGCGCCATGCGGTGACGCCGACCCCGACCAGCAGCAAGGCGAAGATCAGGAAGAACGGCCGGCTGAGTTCCGAAAGCCGGCTGGTGGAGATGGATTCGTCCTTGGCCGTGACCTTGAAGGTCGGCTTGCGCGGATTGAGCATGACCGAGATCACCGCCGGCAGGAGATGCACCGACTGGATGTATTCGTACAGCTCCGAAAGCCACGGCCAGCGGAACCTGCCGTAGAGATAGTTCTGCATCATCAGGTTCACGACCATGTAGCTGAGCGTGTAGGCGAGGAACTCCCCGCCCGAAGCGGTGAAGATCTGCAGGTCGAAGAACAGGTAGAACAGCGGCGCGAGCAGGAAGATGGTGCGCGGGAAAGGAAACAGCCAGAACAGCGTCGAGGACATGTAGCACAGACGCTGCGGCAGGCTGAGCCCGCGCTTCAGCGGGGGGAAGCGGAAACGCAAGATCTGCATCATGCCCTGCGCCCAGCGGCTGCGCTGGCCGATGAAGCTGGCGAAGGTGGCGGGCTGGAGTCCGGCGATCAGCGGCTTGTCGACATAGACGCTGTTCCAGCCGCGCGAATGCAGCTCGACCGCCGTCTCGCAATCCTCGGTGATCGAGATGCCGGCGAAGCCGTCCGTCTCCTCCAGTGCCTCCCGCCGCAGAACCGCGGCCGAGCCGCAGAAGAAGGAGGCATTCCATTTGTCGAGACCGCGCTGGATGATGCCGTAGAACATCTCGTTCTCCGACGGCATCTTCTCGAAGGTTCTGAGGTTCCGCTCCAGCGGATCGGGATTGAGGAAGAAGTGCGGTGTCTGGACAAGGAAAAGCCGGGGGTCTTCGTTGAAATAGCCGACCGTTTCCCGCAGGAAGCTGCGTGCTGGCGCATGATCGGCATCGAAAACGGCAATGAGATCGCCGCTGGAATGGGCGAGCCCGTTGTTGAGGTTGCCGGCCTTGGCGTGCTCGTTGCGCTCGCGCGTCAGGTAGTGCGCGCCGAGATCGGCGCAGAGCTGCTGCAACTCGAGGTGCCGCTCCTGCGCGGCCTGCGCTGTGGCCACGTCATCCGCATTGCGCTTCTGGACGGTGCCGCCGTCGTCGAGCAGCCATACCGTCAGGCGATCCGGCGGATAATCCATCGCCTTTGCTGCCGCCACCGTATCGGCAAGCAGGACGGCAGGCTCGTTGTAGCTGGGGATGAAGACGTCGACGCTGGGCAGCTCTGCCTCGGCCACCTCGATGGCGGGGCGCGAGGGCAACGGCCTGGCAACGATGAACAGGCTGAGCGCCAGCATGAAGACGCTGTACATCTCGGCCAGGTAGAGCAGCAGGCCCGGAATGAAGTTTTCGAGCTGGCTGACAGGCGGGATGGTGCTGGTCGTGCGCCAGTAGACATAGCGCAGCACGATCGCCGTTCCCAGCGAGAGTGCCACCAGCCGCCACGTGCCTTCCGGACGGAACATCTTCATGGCGATCATCACCGCAAGCACGATGGTGCCCGCGATGAGGTGCGCCTGGAGATTGATGGGCATCGAGACGATGAAGATCACGCAGGCTGCCGCGAGGGCCCACATAATTCCCAGGACAAGCTTTCCCATCATCCAGCTCTCATGACCGGGATGCCCAGACGTGCAGTCTCCTTTTCGGGCCGGAACGCCTCTCCTCCACTCAACACGCAAGATGCGCCGGGGTTCACAATTTTCCCCACAGGTGAGGGCCTGGCCGCTTTCATAGCTAACGGGTGGTTAAGAAAAGACCTTGTCGTGGCTTCAGGATCGCGCAACGCCGTCTCCCCCTATTCGGCCGGTGGTGCCGGTACGGTGATATCTTCTCCGGCTGCGGCGGCCGGTGGCGGAGGAACGATGGGCGCCCCGGCGGGCGGGGCAGGCAGGGTCTGGAGCACGGGCGCGGCGACAGGGGTGGGGCTCCGGCGAACCGGTGCGGGTGCAGGCTCCGGATCATCGCTTGCCTGAGGCACGGGGGGCCCGGCCGAATGGATCGGCTGGCCCGTCCTGCCGAGGCGGGGATCGGCCGGGGAGGGCGGGCCGTAGGGGTTCCATACCGAGCCGGCAAAGGAGGCGTTGATGGTGTAGCCGTGCATGATGGCGAGGAGCGCCTGTTCCGTGGCGCCGGCCCGGCAAACACGCAGGCGGATCTGGATCGTACCCCTGCTGCCAAGCGGCGCATTGGCCTGGGGGGCGGCTATCCGCTGCCAGGCGTAGAGGCAAAGATCGGATTTGCCGTGACGGCCGGTCGCATAGCCGAAGGGGCCATAGGCATTCTGCGCATACAAGGCCGAGCGCCGCATGGCGACGCCGGGCAGCAGGCCGCGCATCTCCCGCCCGATCGCCGCCTCCGACAGATGCCTGTCGACGAGTGCCGTGGTGCCGCCTGAGCCAACGGGGCCGAAGGCCTGTATGCGCAGGAGGTTCTGCCCGGGCACGGCGGTTTCGGCCGCCAGCACGACATCTTGCTGGATAGCGTTGGAGTACCGGCGTTCGACGACCCCGACGACTGCCGGCCCGCCCGGCGGCGGCAGCACGAGCGCCTGCTGCGCCGGAAGGCTCTCGGTCAGCGAAGAACGCTCGAGCCGGTTCGGCTGGGCGCAGGCCGCGACGACGACGGCCAGAACGGACAAGGCCACGCCACGCAGACAGGACGTATAGGTAACATACGGCAGGGGTTCCGCTCTGGTCTTCACCATGCATCGAATCAGTTTGGCCCCTTGGATGCGATGGTAGCCACCGCATCCGGGGGAACAAGAGATAATTGGGTGTCGGCGACGGCTTCTCGGGTTCGCCAACCCGTCTGGACAAAGCGGGATCTCCCCGCTGCGCCATTCCGATGCGGTGGCCAGGCCACTGTGGCCAGGATCTCTGTGCCATTCAGGCACAATAAATATCCTGGCCAAAACAGCGCGCATCGACGCTGTCGACCATCGGAAAAGCAAGCTCCCCACAACAACTTAGCCTGGACTTTTCCCCCTTGCCAAGCACCCAAACATGGCCAATTGATTGGCCACCTACGAAATGGGAAGAAAGGAAGGGAAAATGCCGAAAGGATTTAACGGCTTTCTTGCGACCCTCTTTGCAAGTGCAATCCTCGTGGTTGCGAGCCCGGCTTTTGCTGAAGCGGTGCTTCATCGCGGCAATGCCGGCGAACCCCAGACGCTCGATCAGGCGCATACTTCCATCAACATCGAGGAGTTCATCCTGAAGGACCTCTATGAGGGCCTGACGATCTATGACGCCGCCGGCAAAATCGTTCCCGGCGCCGCCGAAAGCTGGACCGTTTCCGACGACGGCACAGTCTACACCTTCAAGCTGCGCGAGGACGCGAAGTGGTCGGACGGCTCCCCGGTGACGGCCGAAGACTTCGTCTTCTCCTTCACCCGTATCGAGGACCCCAAGACGGCGGCCGGCTACGCCAACATCCTCTACCCGATCAAGAACGCGGAAAAGGTCAACAAGGGCGAACTCGGCCTGGACCAGCTCGGCCTCAAGGCGGTCGACGCCAAGACGCTGGAAGTGACGCTGGAGCGCCCGACGCCCTTCTTCCTCGAATTGCTCGCGCACCAGACGGCACTGCCGGTTTCCAAGGTGAGCGTCGAGAAAAACGGCGCCGACTTCGTCAAGCCCGGCACGATGGTCTCCAACGGTGCGTTCAAGCTGGTCAGCCACGTACCGAACGACAACCTCGTGGTGGAGAAGAACACGGAGTACTGGGACGCCGCCAACGTCAAGCTCGACAAGGTGATCTTCTACCCGATCGACGACCAGGCCGCCTCCGTGCGTCGTTTCGAGGCGAAGGAAATGGACCTCGTCTACAACTTCTCGGCCGACCAGATCGACCGGCTGAAGCAGAGCTATGGCGATCAGGTCCACGTCTCGCCGACGCTGGCGACCTATTACTATGCCTTCGACACCCGGCAGGAGCCTTATAGCGACGTGCGCGTGCGCCGGGCGCTCTCCATGGCGGTCGACCGCGATTTCCTGGCCAAGGAAATCTACTCGGGCTCGCAGATCCCGGCCTATTCCATGGTGCCTCCGGGCATGGAAGGCTACGAACCGGCCTATGCCGATTTCGGTGCGCTCTCGCAGCTCGACCGCGAGGACAAGGCGATCGAACTGATGAAGGAAGCCGGCTACGGCGAGGGCGGCAAGCCGCTCAAGATCGAGATCCGCTACAACACCAACCCGAACCACGAGCGCGTGGCGACGGCGGTGGCCGACATGTGGAAGAACACCTTCGGCGCGGACGTCTCGCTGGTGAATCTCGACGTGTCCTCGCACTACGCCTACCTTCAGGAAGGCGGTGCGTTCAACGTGGCCCGCGCCGGCTGGGTGGCCGACTATGCGGACCCGGAAAACTTCCTGGCGCTGAGCGTCAGCTCCAACAAGACCTTCAACTACGGCAAGTTCAACAACGCCGAATACGACGCCCTGATGAAGAAGTCGTACGAGGAACGGGACCCGGCGGCACGCGCCAAGGTTCTGCATGAGGCGGAAGCGCTGCTCATGCAGGAACAGCCGATCACGCCGCTGCTGACCCAGGCCGACCTGTGGCTGGTTTCCAGCAAGGTGCAGGGCTGGCAGGACAACGCAGCCAACCAGCACTTGAGCCGCTTCCTCAGCGTTTCGGAATGATCAGCTGCAGATGCGCGGCCGCCTGAGGCCGCGCACCGCACCGCTGGGGAGACCCGGTCATGCTTGCCTTCGTTCTGAGGCGCCTCGCAAGCGCCGTGCCGACGCTGTTCATCGTCGTCACGATCTCGTTCTTCCTCATGCGCTTCGCGCCGGGCGGACCGTTCAATCTCGAACGGCCGCTGCCGCCCGCCACGATGGAAAACCTGATGCGGGCCTATCAGCTCGATCAGCCTTTGTGGCGGCAGTATCTCACCTATATCGGCAATGCCGTCACCGGCGATTTCGGCCCGAGCTACATCTACAAGGACAACACCGTCGCCGAGCTCATCGGCAAGGGTCTTCCCTATTCGATCGAACTCGGCTTCTACGCGCTGCTTCTGGCGCTTGTCGGCGGCGTCATCGTCGGCACGATCGCGGCGCTGCGCCAGAACAGCATGCTCGATTTTGCCGTCATGTCGGTGGCGACCATCGGCGTCACGGTGCCGAACTTCGTTGTCGGCCCGGTTCTGACGCTGATCTTCGCCATCATGCTGTCCTGGCTGCCGGCCGGCGGCTGGGGCGACGGGTCGCTGCGCTTCCTCATCCTGCCGATGATCGCGCTCGCCTTGCCGCAGCTCGCCGTTTTCGCGCGCCTCACCCGCGGCTCGATGATCGAGGCGTTGCGCACCGACCATATCCGCACCGCGCGGGCCTATGGGTTGCCGGCGAAATCGGTGGTCGTGGTGCACGCCATGCGTGGCGCCATGCTGCCGGTCGTTTCCTATCTCGCACCCTGCGCGGCGGCGCTGCTCACCGGTTCGGCGGTCATCGAGACGATCTTCACCATTCCCGGCGTCGGCCGCTATTTCGTGCTCGGCGCGATCAACCGCGACTATACGCTGGTCATGGGCACGGTCGTCCTGATCGCCATCTTCGTCATCGTCTTCAACCTGGCTGTCGACATCCTCTACGGCCTGCTCGATCCGAGGGTGCGCGATGACTGACACCACCGTTTCTTCCGCTCCCGAGGGCGAGGTGAAGGGACGCAGCCTCTTCCAGCTCGCCGTCCTGCGCTTCCGCCGCAACCGCCCCGCCATGGCCGGCAGCGTCATGCTGGTGCTGATCGCGTGCTTCTCCTTCCTCGGCCCATTCGTCATCAGCCACAGCTACGATCAGGTCTTCTCCTCCTATGTGACGGTCCCGCCGAGCCTCGAGCCGCGGCCGGGCGCCGATGCGCTGGAGGCGGCGATGAAGGGCGTGGCGACGCGGGCGCGCGTCGAGCTTCAGTCCTTCTCCGTCGAAGGCGAGACCTTCACGGCCGTCGTCACGGCAGAGGACCCCATCGATCCGCGCACGACGCGCTACTTCGACCGCGCCAACGAGTTCGACAGGACCGAGGTCGTCACAAGCGAGGACGAGGGCCGCAAACTCACCCTTACCGGCATCGTCGACCGGGAATATTTCCTGTTCGGCACGGATACCAACGGGCGCGACCTCATGGCCCGCGTCATGCTTGGCGGGCAGATCTCCATTGCCGTCGGGCTTCTCGCCAGCCTCGTCTCGCTCGGCATCGGCGTCGTCTACGGCGCGATCTCGGGTTACATGGGCGGGCGCGTCGACAATGTGATGATGCGCTTCGTCGAAATCCTCTATTCGCTGCCCTTCGTCTTCCTCGTCGTGGTGCTCGTCGTCTTCTTCGGGCGCAGCTTCGTCTTGATCTTCATCGTCATCGGGGCGGTGGAGTGGCTGGATATGGCCCGCATCGTGCGCGGCCAGACGCTGTCGCTGAAACGGCGGGAGTTCATTGGCGCGGCGGAAGCACTGGGCCTCACCGACTGGCAGATCATCCGCCGCCACGTCATCCCCAACACGATCGGTCCGGTCGTCATCTTCGTCACGGTCATCGTGCCGAAGGTGATCCTGCTCGAAAGCTTCCTCTCCTTCCTCGGCCTCGGCGTGCAGGCACCCTTGACGAGCTGGGGATCGCTGATCGCGGAAGGCGCCAACAACATGCAGTCGGCGCCGTGGCTGCTGATCTTCCCCGCCATCTTCTTCGTCGTCACGCTGTTCTCGCTGAACTTCGTCGGCGACGGCCTGCGCGACGCGTTCGACCCGAAGGATCGCTGACATGGCGGACATGCGAAAGACCATGGAACCGATCCTCACCGTGCGCGACCTCAAGGTCTCGTTCACGACGCCGGACGGCGACGTCGACGCGGTGAAGGGCATCGACCTCGATGTCCGCCCCGGCGAGACGTTGGCTGTCGTCGGCGAGTCCGGTTCCGGCAAGAGCCAGACCATGATGGGCATCATGGGCCTGCTTGCCGCCAACGGCACCGTCTCGGGTTCGGCGAAATATCGCGGGCGGGAGATGATCGGACTTTCCACGAAGGCGCTCAACGAGATCCGTGGCGCCAGGATCACCATGATCTTCCAGGAGCCGATGACCTCGCTCGATCCGCTCTACCCGGTCGGCAGGCAGATCGCCGAAGTGATCGCGCACCATCGCGGCGGCACCCGCAAGGCCGCGCGTCCGCGCGTGCTGGAGCTTTTGAAGCTGGTCGGCATTCCCGACCCGGAGCGCCGCATCAACAGTTATCCGCACGAAATGTCCGGCGGCCAGCGTCAGCGCGTGATGATCGCCATGGCATTGGCCAACGAGCCGGACATCCTGATCGCCGACGAACCGACGACGGCGCTCGACGTGACCATCCAGGCACAGATCCTCAAGTTGCTGCGGGACCTGCAGAAGCGTTTCGACATGGCGATCGTGCTGATCACGCACGATCTCGGCATCGTCCGGCATTTTGCCGAGCGTGTCATGGTCATGCGGCGCGGTGAAGTGGTGGAACAGGGTGCGGCCGCCGACATCTTCGACAATCCGAAGGCCGACTATACCCGCATGCTGATCGAGGCCGAGCCTTCGGGGCGCAAACAGCCACCGCCCGACGGCGCGCCGATCATTTTCGAGGGCCGCAACGTTACCGTCGACTACAAGATCGATGCCGGCATGTTCAGGAAGCGGGCCTTGCTGTTTCGCGCCGTCGACGATGTCAGCATCAGCCTGCGCGAGGGACAGACCATCGGCGTGGTGGGAGAATCCGGTTCCGGCAAGTCGACGCTGGGCCGGGCGCTGCTGCGCCTCGTTCCCAGCACCGGCAGCTACCGTTTCGGCAAGACCGACATTTCCCATCTGGACCGGGCCGGCATGCGGCCATTGCGGCGCAGCATGCAACTCGTCTTCCAGGATCCCTACGGTTCGCTTTCGCCGCGCCAGACGGTGGGCGAGATCATCACCGAGGGCCTGTATGTCCACGAACCGCAGCTTTCGCGCGCCGCCCGCGACAAGCGGGCGATCGAGGCGCTGAAGGAGGTGGGGCTCGATCCGGCGGCACGCAACCGCTATCCGCACGAGTTCTCAGGCGGCCAGCGGCAGCGCATCGCGATTGCCCGTGCGCTGATCCTCAAGCCCCGGGCCGTGGTGCTGGACGAGCCGACCTCGGCGCTCGACCGCTCCGTGCAGGGCCAGGTGATCGAGCTTCTGCGTGACCTCCAGGCCCGCCACGGGCTCTCCTACATCTTCATCAGCCACGACCTGTCGGTGGTGCGCGCCATGTCCGACTATGTCGTGGTGATGAAGGACGGCAAGATCGTCGAGGAGGGGCCGGCAGACGCGATTTTCAGCGCCCCCCGACAGGATTACACCAGGACACTGATCGGCGCCGCCTACAACCTCGCACTCCAGGGCTGAGGCCAGACGCCTGATCGTCCGTTCGTCCGGCCTCTGGCCTCTGGCCACCTCTATGCACCGTGGCCGACGATGGCCTTGAGTTCGAGGAAGTCGTGGATCGCCCAGTCGGCATATTCACGGCCGTTGCCCGACTGCTTGTAGCCGCCGAAGGGAGCGAAGGTGTCCCAGTCGGGATAGTTCAGGCTGACCTGTCCGGCCCGCAGCCGTGCCGCGACGGCGCGCGCATGCGCGAGGTCCTGCGACTGGACATAGGCGGCCAGGCCATACACCGTGTCGTTGGCGATGCGCACCGCGTCGTCGTCATCCTCGTAGGAGATGACGGAAAGCACCGGGCCGAATATCTCCTCGCGCTCGATGGTCATGCCGGGCCTTACATGGCCGAAGACGGTGGGCCGGGCATAATAGCCGCGATTGAGGTGGCCCGGCCGGCCGGTGCCACCGGTCACCAGTGTCGCGCCCTCACTGATGCCGGCCTCGATCAGCCGCTGCACCTTGTCGAATTGCTGCTGGCTGACGAGCGGCCCCAGTTGCGTTTCTTCCGAACGCGGATCGCCGACGACGAAAGCCTCGGCAGCCTTCTTGGCGATGGCCAGCGCCTCGTCGTGCCGCTCGACCGGCACCAGCATGCGTGTCGGTGCATCGCAGGACTGCCCCGTGTTGCCCATGCATCCCTCGACACCCTTGATGATCGCGGTCTCGAAGTCCGCGTCCCGCAAGATGATGTTGGGCGACTTGCCGCCGAGTTCCTGCGCCACGCGTTTGACCGTGTCAGCGGCAGTCTTGGCCACGATGATGCCGGCGCGCGTCGAACCGGTGAACGACACCATGTCGACGTCGGGATGCCCCGCCATCACCTGTCCGACATCGGGACCGGTGCCGTTGATCATGTTGTACACGCCCTTCGGCACGCCTGCGGCTTCCATGATCTCCGAAAAGACGATGCCGCTGACCGGTGCGATCTCGCTGGGCTTCAGCACCACCGTGCAGCCGGCCGCGATCGCCGGCGCGACCTTGCACACGATCTGGTTGAGCGGCCAGTTCCATGGCGTGATGAGGGCGCAGACGCCGATCGGCTCCCGCACGATGAGGGTCTCGCCACGCATTTCGGAGAAGGCAAAATCCTCCAGCCCCTTGATCGTCGCTTCCAGATGCGCCTGTCCGGCCCAGGCCTGCGCCTCGCGCGCCCAGGTGATCGGCGCCCCCATCTCGTGGCTGACCGCCTGGGCTATGTCCTCGTAGCGCTCATTGTAGATTTCGAGGATGCGGCGCAACAGGGCGAGGCGCTCTTGCTGGCTCGTCGCGGCGAAAGCGGGAAACGCGGCCTTTGCCGCCGCCACGGCCCGGTCCACATCCGCGCCGGAGCCGACGGAGATGCGGGTGAACGGCTCTTCCGTGGACGGATCGATGACATCCAGCGTGGCGGGCTTGACGGGCTCCACCCAGGCGCCGTCGATGAAGAACTGGAGGTGATGCGTGGTCATGGCGCTTGTCTCTCTTCTTCTGCGAGCGGCCTTTCCGCTGGCGCCCTCGGGCTCATATCGGCGTTGAAGGTCTCCATGGAAGGCATAGGCAGGATGGGACGGCTGTCGAGCTTATGCAAGCAGGCCTCGTAATCGGCCAGTATGCCGGCCCGTGCCTCGGGCGTGATGTAGGGGATGTGCCAGCCGATGAAGGGCTTGATCACATCGTAGCCTACGTAGCCCAGCGTGCCCTGGACCAGCGGCTTGAGCAGGTGCTCGATGGGGCCGTGGATCGCGCCTTCGCCGAACATGTGCTCGCGTCCGCCGAGGGTGAGCCCGACAAAGGCGCGCTTGCCCACCATGCCGCCCTTGTCGTAGATGCGCCGCCCGCCATAGCAGAGGCCCGACACCAGCACGCGGTCGATCCACCCCTTCAGGATCGCCGGGGTCGAAAACCAGTAGATGGGGAAGTTGAGGATCAGCAGGTCGGCCGCCATCAGCTTGTCCAGTTCTGCGCGAATGTCGGCGGCAATAGTGCGTTCGGCAACGTTGTGGCGCTGCTCCAGCGCATAGGTGAGATAATCGCCATTGGCGCGGGAGCCGAAATCCGCCGCGCTGGCAACCGGGTTCCAGCCCATCGCATAGAGGTCGGAATGAACGACGTCATGGCCCAGCGCACGCATCGTCTCGACCGACGAGCGCGCCATGGACGCAACGAAGGAATTGGCTTCCGGCGTCGCACTGACAACGAATACCTTCATGCGGGCGGCCTCTCCTATCTTCCCTTCCAGACCGGATCCCGCTTCTCGACGGCGGCGCGCGGCCCCTCCAGCGCATCCTCGCTTGCGATCAGCTTGCCGAACAGGGGGAACCGGCCGGCGCGCATGGCGGCATAGGCTTCCTCGAGGCTCATATGCTGCGCCAGCCGCGTGGTCTCCTTGGCCGCCGCGACCGAAAGCGGCGCCGAGCGCAGGATGCGGCCCGCCAGGGCGCGCGCCGCCTCCATCAGCCCGGCCTGCGGCACGACTTCGTTGACCAGGCCCCAGCGCAGGCAGTCCTGCGCGTCGAAGCGGCGGCCGCCATATAGCACTTCATTGGCGATGACCTTGGGCAGGATCTTCGGCAGCACGAAGGAGCCGATGTCGGGCAGGACGCCGAGCGAGGTCTCGGGCAGCCAGAACTGGGCATGGTCGGCAGCGACGATGAAATCGGCGCAGAGCAGGATTTCGAAGCCGGCCCCGATGGCGTAGCCGTTCACGGCGCAGATAACCGGCTTGTGAAGCTCCGGAAGCTCCGAGAAACCGTAGATGCCGCCCTGGCCGTAATCAGCGATATAGCCATCGCCGCCCTCGGCGGACGCTTCCTTGAGGTCCCATCCGGCCGAGAAGAACTTCTCGCCGCCGCCGGTGAAGATCGCCACCCGCAACTTGGGATCGTCGCGGAAGGCCGCGAACGCATCGCCGAGCTTGCGGCTCGTCGGCTGGTCGATCGCATTGGCCTTGGGCCGGTCGAGCGTTATCTCGGCGATCTGCCCGTTGCGGACAAGCCTGACCTCATCTGACATTCCGGTCCCTCCTGCGGATCGACATCCGCTTCGTCCAATATCCGATCCTGCGCCCTCAAGGCGTGAGAATTTCGACAAGCGCGGGTCCGCCAGCGGCGCGGGCCGCCTGCAGGGCGGCCGTCAGGGGCGCCAGATCGAGGCCGCCCGGCACCAGGGCATCCTGGCTGGTGGCGTCGGTCAGGCGGATACGCTGGGCCGGAATGCCATAGGCGGCCGCGATCCCGGTGAAATCGGGCGCGGACGGCCGCACGCCGACAGGCTCGATGTCGCGCGCCAGCATATAGTCCTCGATTTCCTGATAGCCGTTGTTGTTCCACACGACGAAGATGACGGGCGCGTTCTCGTCGGCAGCCGTCCCCAGCGTGCCGAGGCAGAACTGGAAACCGCCATCGCCGACGATGCAGACGACAGGCGCGGTGCCGAGCGCGATGCCTGCGCCGAGCGCTGCCGGCGGACCGTAGCCAAGCGATCCGTAACCCGTCGCGGCATTGAACCATGTGCGCGGCGCGGCCGCCTCCCAGTAGAGGTTGCCCGCATAGGCGAGCTGCGTGGAATCGCCGACGATGGTGCAGCCCGGCAGCGTGTCGCGGATGGCACCGAGCACTTCGATCAGCGCCCGCATCTTGTCCGACAGGCCTTCGAGAGCCCCTTTGCGCGCGGCGGCGGCGCGCCCCTGCGCCGGTGGCTGCCGCGAGGCGGCGGCGGCGCCGCGCAATGCGGAGGCCAGTGCATTTGCGGCAACCCCGGCATCCGCGACGATCGATACCGTGGCGGGGAAGCTCGTCGCCTCCGCATGCGGGTCGATATCGATGCGGATGAGATTGTCCGGCCGCACGAAGCCGCCGTCCTCATAGGCGTCGTAGTCGGTCGGTCCGAACTGTGTGCCGATGGCGATGGCGAGGTCGCAATCGCGCATCAACGTCCGCACCGCTTCAAGGCTGGGGCTTGCCGGCACGACCAGCGGATGGCCGGCAAGCAGGCCCCTGCCGTTGGTGGTGGTGACGACCGGCGCGTCGAGAAGCTCCGCCAGATCTCGGATCGCCCCGTCGGCCCACACGGCACCGCCGCCGGCAAGGATGAGCGGGCTGCGCGCCGCTCGGCAGAGGCCGGCTGCGGCTTCGATTGCCTGTGCGGAAGGCTCCGCAGGCGGCGAAGGCTGGTGCGGAAGCGTCCCCAACGGCAGCGCAGCCTCCATCAGGTCGGTGGGGATCTCGATATGCACCGGCCCCGGCCGTCCGGCACGCATCGCCGCAAAGGCGCGTGAAACGACGGCCGGCAGATCCTGCGGACGTTCCAGCCGCTCCGACGACAGGGCGATCGTGCGGATCATGGCCGACTGGTCCGGAAGTTGGTGAAGATGGCCGCGATAGTGGCCATGCGTGTCGAGTGCGTTGATGCCGGAGATGACCAGCATCGGGATCGAGTCCGCGCGCGCCTGCCCCATGGCGGTGATCGCGTTGGTGAGGCCCGGACCGGTGATGAGCAGGCAGACCCCCGGCTTGCCCGACGCGCGGGCGTAGCCGTCCGCCATGAAGCCGGCGTCCAGCTCGTGGCGGGGCGTCACATGGCGGATTTTCGAACCGGCCAGCCCCCTGTAAAGCTCGGCCGTATGGACGCCCGGAATGCCGAACACCGTGTCGACGTCATGCGCCTCCAGCAGCCGGATCAGCTCCAGTCCGACGGTATGTTTCGCGCTCATGATGCCATCCGTTCGGATCGCGTGTTGATGCCACGGGCGAAGGAGGCGATGCGATCACACGCCTCGGCAAGCTGCTCGTCAGGTACGGTCAGGCTGAGCCGGACGAGATATTTCGCGGCTTCCCCAAAGGAGCTGCCAGGCATGACCGAGACATGACGTTCCTGAAGAAGGCGTGAGGCGAAGCCAAGGCCGTCCAGCCCGGTTCCGCTGACGTCCAGCAACACGAACATGCCGGCTTCGGGCGGCAGCGCGCGCAATCCGCCCACGCCGTCCAACCGCTCGACAATCAGTCCGGCCCGGGCGGCATATTGCTCGCGCATCAAGGCAGCGGTCGGAAGCTCATGGGTCAGCGCATAGGCCGTCATGTCGGAAATGAAAGGCTGGCTGCCGAACAGCATCGATTCCGAAAGCGGCAGAAGGCGCCGGCAGAATTCCTCCGGGCCGACGGCCCAGCCGCTGCGGAAGCCCGGCGCGGCATGCGACTTCGATATCGAGGAGACGACGATGGTGCGGTCAGCCAGCCCCTCGATGTCGAAAGGAGAGGCAAAATCCGCGCCGAAGGTCAGTTCCTCATAGACTTCGTCGCTGACGAGCCACAGATCGTGCCTGCGGCAGACTTCGCCGATCGCCTCGATCTCGGCGCGCGAGAGCACCGCGCCGCTTGGATTGTGCGGGCTGTTGAGGAGCAAGACGCGGCAACCGGGCACAATGGCGGCTTCAAGGTCTTGCGGCCGCAGATGGAAGCCATTGGCTACGCTCAACGGAACCGGAACGAGCTCGGCACCCGGACCGCGCACCAGACCTTCATAAGTGGCGTAGTAGGGGTCCGGCATCAGCACCTTGTCGCCCTTTTCGACAAGACCCATCATGACGGCGAAGAGCGCGGTCTGGGTGCCGGGGAAGCACAGGATGTTCCGCTCCGTGACCTCGCGGCCGCTGCGGCGCGTATATTTGCGCGCCAGCGCGGCAAGCAGGGGCGGCTCGCCCCGACCATTGGAATAGCGCGTGCGTCCGGCCCGCATGGCGGCGCTGCAGGCATCGAGCAGACGGTCGTCCGGGGAGACGTCCGGCTCGCCGATCGTCAGTTCGATCAGCGGTTTTCCCAGCGCCCGCATTTCGCGGCCGCGCAGGTGGATTTCCCATTTCTCCGATCCGAGATCGGCCAGACGGTCCGTGATGGATGCGTAATGCATGTCAGTTTTCTCCGTCTTCACGAGGCGCCGGAAGCTTGATTGCCAGCAGGCTTTCGGCCGACCTGAAGCCGATCTCGATCTGCAGGCTTTCGTTGATTTCCTCGGCGCTCAGGCAACCTTCGAGCCACAACCCGTCTATGAGCGCATTGAAGGCAATGCCGAGCCGTTCCCGTTCGGGCACGCCCAAGGCACGACCTTCGGCCACTATGGCATCGGCAATCAGCGTTTCGGTCGCCCGGCGATAGGCGAGATATCCGTCGCGATGCTCGCGCGCCAGATCGGGATTGTGATGAACCTGGCTGATGAACGTCGCCCATAGGGACAGCATGCGCGGATCGGCAACCGGACCGCCGAGGCTGGCGACGATGAAGCGGCCGAGCCTGTCATGCGGGGTGCCTTCCTCCGATTCCAGGACGGCGAGAGCCGGTCCCGTCATCATCTCGATCGTGCGGCGGTAGGCGGCGACGATCAGATTGTCCTTGGAAGCGAAATGGTGGCGGATGAGACCGTTGCTGACGCCGGCGCGGGCCGCCACGGCACGCACGGTGGTGCCCTGAATGCCGAGGTCGGCGATGCAGTCGAGCGTGGCCTCGACCATGTCGGTGCGCCGGTCGAAATCGGGGGCGCGCCTGAACGAACCCGTCATCGCCTCCTCCCCAGTTTGTCGACATCAATTCCGGTTTCGATCTCCGTCATTATGCACTTGCATAACAACTATTCAACTGTATAGTTTGAGACGAACAACAAGGCGGAGCCGCCGCTGGCGAAATAGGATTCGACAGTCGGCGGGAATGACGGAAAGATACCGCCACGGGAATTGAGGGGCCGAGCTATCCGGACGAATATCCGGGCTTGAGGAGGCAGTCACCCGATGAGCCAAGGCGATCAGGCGATTTCAGTCGTCGACCTGCACAAGCGGTTTGGACAGCTTGAAGTCCTGAAGGGCATTTCGCTCAACGCCAGGGAAGGGGATGTCATCGCCATCATCGGCGGCAGCGGCTCGGGCAAGTCGACTTTTCTGCGCTGCATCAACATGCTGGAGCTGCCGACCTCCGGAAGCGTGGCGATCCATGGCGAGACGATCGCCATGAAGAGCGACGGGCAGGGCGGTCAGATGCCCGCCGACCGCCGACAGGTCGAGCGCATGCGCACGCGCCTCGGCATGGTCTTCCAGAGCTTCAATCTGTGGCAGCACATGACAGTGCTGGAAAACGTCATCGAGGCGCCAGTTCATGTCCTCGGCGTGCCGAAGGACCAGGCCGTCGCGACGGCCGAGACGCTGCTGCGGCGCGTCGGCCTCTACGAGAAGCGGGACGTCTATCCGGCCTTCATGTCGGGCGGCCAGCAGCAGCGGGCGGCGATCGCCCGCGCGCTCGCCATCCAGCCGCTGGTGATGCTCTTCGACGAGCCGACCTCGGCGCTCGATCCGGAACTTGTCGGCGAAGTGCTCTCGGTCATCGGCGACCTCGCCAAGGAGCGGCGCACCATGATCCTGGTCACGCACGAAATGAAGTTCGCGCGCAATGTGGCGAGCCACATCGTGTTCCTGCATGGCGGCAGGATCGAGGAGCAGGGACCGCCGGAAGCGGTGTTCGATGCACCCAGATCCGAACGGCTCAAGAAGTTTATCAGCTCGGTCCACTAAAAATATGAATTTAAATCAAAAGAAGAAAGGGAGCACTATGAGGAGATTGTCAGTCAGCCTGTTGGCCACCGTGGCGATGATCGTCGCCAGCGCCGCCGTCGCCAACGCCCAGCAGGTCAAGGTCGGCGTCGCGGCCGAGCCTTATCCGCCCTTCACGTCTCCGGATGCATCCGGCAACTGGCAGGGATGGGAGATCGATTTCATGAACGCCATCTGCGCCGAAGCCAAGCTGGATTGCGTGGTCACGCCGGTCGCGTGGGACGGCATCATTCCCGCCCTGACCACGAACAAGATCGACATGATCGTCGGTTCGATGTCCATCACGCCGGAGCGCCTCAAGACCATCGACTTCTCCGACAAATACTACAATACGCTGCCGCTCATCATCGGCTCCAAGGATATGGAGTTCGACTCCACGCCGGAGAGCCTCGCCGACAAGGTACTGGGTGTTCAGGTTGCGACCATCCACCAGGCCTATGCGATGAAGCATTTCGCGCCGAACGGCACCACGGTGAAAGAATACCAGACCCAGGATGAGGCCAACAATGACCTTGTCTCCGGGCGCATTGACGCCGTGCAGGCCGACGCGCTCGCACTCAAGGAGTTCCTCGACACCGAGGTGGGCAAGGCCTGCTGCAGCGACAAGGGAAATGTCGCGCCGGATGTCGACGTGCTCGGGCCGGGCATCGGGGTGGGCTTGCGCAAGGGCGACACGGAACTGAAGGACAAGATCAACGCCGCCATCAAGGCCATTCGCGCCGATGGCACATATCAGGAGTTCTCGAAGAAGTATTTCGACTTCGACATCTATGGCGATTGATGGAGCATCGGCGCGGCCATAGCTGTTGGCCGCGCCCTTCGCTGGCGCAGCTTCCATGGATGCACCCCTGATCAACTGGGCTTTGCTCGCGCTCGACCCGCCAGGTTGGGGCGGCGTGCTTCTGCGCGGTTTCTGGAACACGTTGCAGATCGCGGTGGGCGGCTATTCGCTGGGCCTGCTGATCGGCATGTTCGGCGCGCTCGGCAAGCTCTATGGCGGACCGGTCGCGCGCGACCTGCTGGAGGTCTACACCACCGTGGTGCGGGCGGTGCCCGAACTGGTGCTGATCCTCATCCTGTATTATGCGGGAACCGACCTGCTCAATCAGCTTCTTCTCACGCTTGGTTACGGCCGGGTGGACATCAGCGGCCTTGCCGCGGGCATCTTCGTCATCGGGGTCGTCCAGGGCGCCTATTCGACGGAGGTGCTGCGCGGCGCGATCAAGTCGATCGCGCCCGGCCAGCTGGACGCCGGCCGCGCCTTCGGCATGTCGCCCCGCAAGATCCTGACCCGCATCACGATTCCCGCCATGCTTCCCTTCGCCATTCCCGGGCTGGCCAACCTGTGGCTGATCGCCACGAAGGACACCGCGCTTCTGGCGGTCGTCGGCTTCAGCGAGCTGACGCTGGTGACGCGGCAGGCCGCCGGCGCCACCAAGCATTATCTGCTGTTCTTCATGGCCGCCGGGGCGATCTATCTGACCCTTACCCTGGTCTCGAACGTCCTTATCGGCTTCGTCGAGCGCCGCTCCCGGCGCGGTTTCGCCAGGATGACCTGAATGGCGCACCCGGCTTCGACCATGATCGACCGCGCAGCGCGCACCAGCCTGTGGCTGAAACCGCATCGCATCGCGCTCATCGCAATCGCCGTCGCGCTGGTGGCAAGCGCGATCATCTTCGGGCGCTGGGACTGGCTTCCCAATTATCTGCCGCGGCTCGGACACGGCGTCGTCGTGACGCTCGCCATGCTATTCGGTTCGGCGGCGCTCGGCTTCCTGTTCGCGGTGCCGCTGGGGCTGGCGCAGGTGACGGGCCCGTTCTGGCTGAAGTGGCCGGCGGCGGCGTTCTGCACCGTCATAAGGGGCACGCCGCTCCTGCTCCAGCTATGGCTTCTCTATTACGGGCTCGGCTCGCTGTTCCCGTCGATCCCCGGAATCCGCAGCTCCTTCCTGTGGCCGTACCTGCGCGAGGCCTGGCCGTACGGGCTGGCGGCGCTCACCATCTCGTTCGCCGCCTATGAGGGCGAAGTCATGCGCGGCGCCTTCGCCGGCGTGCCGTCCGGCGAGTTGCAGGCAGGCCGCGCCTTCGGCATGTCGCCTTTCAAGGTGTTTCGTCGCATCTGGCTGCCGCGCGCCGTCCATCGCGCCTTGCCGACGCTGAACGGCGAGACGGTGCTGCAGCTCAAGTCGACGCCGCTGGTCGCGACGATCACGGTGGTCGATCTCTACGGCGTCATCTCGCGCGTGCGCCAGGAAACCTTTCTCACCTATGAGCCGCTGCTGCTTCTGGCGGCCATCTACATGCTGCTCACGGCCGTGCTTGTGATCCTTTTCCGCTATTTCGAGAACCGCATACCGACACGAGGCGTTTGATTTGACCACCGTCCAGCCGACCATCCTCAACAGCCTGCCGGAGCTGGTCGCCGTGCGCCATGATCTGCATGCGCATCCCGAACTCGGACTGGAGGAAGTGCGAACCTCGAATCTGGTGGCACGGCAGCTAGAGGCGATGGGCTACAGGGTCACGCGCGGGCTGGCGCGGACCGGCATCGTGGCGACGCTGAGCAACGGGACCGGCCGCCGGTCGATCGGCATCCGCGCCGACATGGATGCCTTGCCGATCGCCGAAGAAACCGGACTTGCCTATGCCAGCAGGATGCCCGGCCTGATGCATGCCTGCGGCCATGACGGCCACACCACCATGCTGCTGGGCGCCGCGAAAGCGCTTGCCGAGCGCCGGAACTTCGACGGCACCATTCATCTCATATTCCAGCCGGCCGAGGAAAATGTCGGCGGCGCCAGGATCATGGTCGAGGAGGGGCTGTTCGAGCGCTTCCCCTGCGATGCGGTGTTTGCGCTGCACAACGAGCCGAACCTGCCTTTCGGCCAGTTCGCCTTTCGGGAAGGGCCGATCATGGCCGCCGTCGACGAGGCCTTTATCAAGGTCCGCGGTTCGGGTGGCCATGGAGCGGAGCCGCAGGCGACCGCGGACCCGATCGTGGCGGGCGCATCGATCGTCATGGCGCTGCAATCGATCGTCTCGCGCAACATCCACCCACTCGATCCGGCGGTCGTCACCGTGGCGGCCTTTCATGGCGGGGCCGCCAGCAACGTCATTCCCTCGACCGCCGACATCACCGTCGGCATCCGCTCCTTCGACCCCAGGGTGCGCGACGAACTGGAGCGCCGCATCGGCCTCATCGCCGCGCGGCAGGCGCAGAGCTACGACATGACGGCGACGGTGGACTATCGGCGCAGCTACGATCCGACGATCAACCACAAGGCCGAGACGGACTTCGCACGCAGCCTCGCCCGGCGCTTCGCCGGACCTGAAAAGGTGGTCGACCTGGAGCGGCCCTTCATGGGCAGCGAGGACTTCGGCTATATGCTCAAGGAGCGGCCGGGAACCTATTTCTTCCTCGGCGGCGCACGGGCGGGAAACAGCTACCCGCTTCACCATCCGGCCTATGATTTCAACGACGACCTGATCCCCATCGGCGCGGCCTTCTGGACCGAGCTTGCCGAAACCTATCTGAAGAGCGAATGATGCCTGCTGTCTGCGAATTCAATTCCGCCATCGTCCGTAAGCCCGGCTCCTCGGTCGTTCAAGGGCTGCGGGCCGACGATCGCGGCAACCCGACCTACGAAGGCGTGCTTGCCGAGCACGATGCCTATGTGGAGGCCCTGCACTCCGCCGGTGTCGAGGTCACGGTTCTGCCGGCGCTGGAGGCCTATCCGGATGCGATCTTCGTCGAGGACCCGGCGCTGGTCTTTCCCGAGGGCGCGCTCCTGCTGCGGCCGGGCGCGGAAACGCGTGCCGGCGAAACCGCCGAGGTCGAGCCGGTACTGCGTTCCATGTTCGCCACGGTGATCGACCGGCCGGCGCAAGGATTTGCCGAAGGCGGAGACGTGCTGACGACGCCGGATGCGGTGATGATCGGGCTTTCCGCACGCACCGACAGGGCCGGCGCCGAAGCACTCGTGGCCGGCCTCGACAGGCTTGGCCGGCGCGGCAGGATCGTCGAGACGCCGAAAGGCGTCCTGCATTTCAAGACCGACTGTTCACTGCTCGACGAGGAAACCGTCCTTGCCACCCACCGCCTTGCCGGGTCGAGCTTCTTCACGGGGCTACGCGAGATCGTCGTTCCCGAGGGCGAGGAGCCGGCGGCCAATGCGCTGCGCGTCAACGGGGTCGTCTTCGTCGGTTCCGACTATCCCCGGACCATCGACCTGCTCGACGCCAGGGGCTACAAGGTCGTTCCCCTGAAGACGAGCGAGATCGGCAAGATCGACGCCGGCCTTTCCTGCATGTCGCTGCGCTGGTGGCAGTGAGGACCCTGGAGACAGTCCCACCCTCAAAGCCGGTCGGCGCGGCAGCATTGCCTTCTTCCTGCTTCAGATGACCTTGCCGGGGTTGAGAATGCCGTTCGGATCGAGAGCCGTCTTCATCCGTCGCATCAGCTCGATCTCGGCAGCGCTGCGCGAATAGCCAAGATAGGGCCGCTTGAGCGTGCCGATCCCGTGCTCGGCCGAAATGGAGCCGCCACGCTGCCTCACCAGTTCGTAGGTGATGCGGCTGACCTCGGCGGCAGCTTGGTCGGTGCTTGTCGGCACCGAGACGGCGACATGCAGATTGCCGTCGGCCAGATGACCGTAAAAGGAGATGTGGGCGTCGGGGAAGCGCCGTGCGAGACGCTGGCCGCAGGTTTCGGCGAAATCGCCCAGCCGGCCGATCGCCATGCTGACATCGAGGTTGATCAGCCCGGGAAGCAGGCGGTCCATCTGATGGCCCTCGCGTACTGCCCAAAAACTGTCCCGCTCCTTTTGCGACTGCGCGATGAGGGCGTCTCCGATCAGTTCTTCCTCCAGCGCATCGGCAAGGAACGCCTCGAACCGATGGGCGTCCTCTTCCGCTCCCTGCTGTTCGAGGAGGACGGTGAGGGAAGGGCGGTCAACGAAGTGGCGGATGCGTTCCGCCTCCTCGTTGAAACGGACATAGCTCTCCCACATCACCTCGAAGGCGGACAAGCCCGGCAGCGCAGCCTGCGCCCGCTTGAGCAGTTCGACGACATGGCCATAGCTGCGCAGCGCACAAAGCGCGGTATGGCACGCCGCGGGGGCAGGGCGAAGCCGCAGCACGGCGCGCGTCACCACGCCCAGCGTGCCTTCCGAACCGATGAAAAGCTGGCGCAGGTCGTAGCCGGTGTTGTTCTTAACGGCCTTGTTGAGGGAGGTAATCACGGTGCCGTCGGCCAGCACCACTTCCAGGCCCAGCACATTCTCGCGCGTCTGGCCATGGCGCAGCACACGGATGCCGCCGGCATTGGTGGCGACGATCCCGCCGATCTGGCACGATCCGCGCGCGCCGAGGTCGATCGGCAGCAGGAAACCGGCCGCCGCCGCGACCGACTGGGCGGATTCCAGAACGGTGCCGGCACCCACCGTCATCGTGCCCGACGCCTCGTCGATCTCTTCCACGCCTGCAAACCGCTCCAGCGACAGCGCGATGTCGTCTGCGCGCGGATTGGCGCCGCCCGCCAGCCCCGTCAGGCCACCCTGCGGCACCACGGACTGGCCGGCCGCGTTGCAGATGCGCAAGGCGGCGGCAACCGCCTCCACCGTGTCCGGCCGCAGGACGGCCCTCGGCAGGCATGAGCCGGTGAGACTGGCGTCGGAGCGGTAGCGCGCGCCGACCGCATCGCCCGACAGCAAGGCGCGAGGGCCGAGCGCGTCGCGCAGCGCAACGATCACGGCATCGCCACCGCCTGTCAAGTCAGGCCTTCTCGCGCCGCAGCGCCTGCGCCATGCAGTGGATGCCGCCGCCGGTCTTGGAGATCTCGTCCGTGTCGACCGCCATCACGTCGAAGCCGCGCGCCTTCAACTGGGCGATCAACGTCTTGCTGGAGGTCGGTGCGATCACGCGGTCCCTGCCCAAGGACATGAAGTTGCAGCCGAGCGCCATCGTATCCTGGAACGGAACGTCGATGATCTCATGGCCCTTGCCCTTCAGCCAGTCGACGATGCCCGGTTCGGTGCAGGCAAGGCATACGGCCGTGAGCTTCTCGGCAATCGGTACCACCATCAGGTCGATATGGACATAATATTCATCGATGAAGGCGAGGCGGGTTTCCCAGCCCTCCTTCTCGAACCACTCCTGCACCTGGCGCGCGCCTTCCTCCTGCGTGCGGGCGCCGCCGCAGCCGATCAGCACGCACCCTTCCTCGATGACGTTGAAATCGCCGCCCTCGAAAGTGCCGGCGGTCACCATGTCGTAGATCGGGATGCCCAGCTTCTCGTAGGTGCGGATCGCGGCAAAGTTCTCGCCGCGCCGCCACCAGTTGGCCATGGCGGTGATGATGGCGCCATAGGGCGTCATGACGCTGGAGTCGCGCGCATAGACCTGCATCGGCAGTTCCGGTGTCGGTTCATGCCAGTGCACGCGCACGCCGAAATGCTCATAGGCGGCGACAAGGTCCTTGTGCTGCGCCTGCGCCGTCTGGATGTTGCAGGGTGCCTCGCGCAAATGCTTGCGCGACAGCGAACTGGTGGCCAGGTGCCGCAGATAGGCGGGCGATCCGAGCAGGACGTCGGTCAGCACGTCGGTTTCATTGGTGAAGCCCCATTTCTCCAGCGGCGGCGTGCCGCCCTGCGGATTGCGGCGCTGGAGCGTGAAAGCCTCGTTGGGCGCATGCACGTTCATGGCTGTCTCCTCTTCAGTTCGAAGCTGTAGGTATCCACCAGTCGCGACCTCGCACGGTCTCGACATATTCGGGCCAGCGGAAATGAATGGGCGGATCGTAGTCGCACAGCGGCGCGATCCACTCCGAGCCGCCGATGCCGCCGCCGGTACGGCGCACGAACTCGTCCATTGCCGCCTCGCGTGTCGCATCATCTTCCAGCAGACGCAGCGCCGACAGCGCCAGTGTCTTTGCGGCGCATAAAACCGTCGGATCGATGGTTTCGGGAATGCCGCCGAGCGCGTTCATCGCCCAGGCCGAAGGCAATGTGCCTTCCACGTGCCGCAGGGCCGGACGCGCCACATAGAAACGTGCCGTCGGCGCATGCCAGCACATATCGGTGTAGTCGTCGGAAGTGGAATGCGTTTGCGAAGGCGGCAGATCACGGCGCAGGATCGCCTCCGCTTCCTGCGGTGTGATCAACCGCCCGCATTCGGGCAGGAAGGGTACGTCGCTGGTGCGGCCGACATCGTTGGTCTGGATCTCGCGGGCGATGGCTATGGCGCGTTCATCCCAGCGCGGCGGGCCGACCTGCGACAGAGCTTCGAAGACGGTGTTGGCCATGACGTGGTTGGCAAGGCCCGGCCGCGACTTGCAGACCCAGTGGCGCTCGAACCTGCAACCGGTCATGGCTGCGGCCGCCGCGGCGTTGCGGTCCAGCATGGCCATCGCCTGCTCGGCCATGGCAATGGTCGGCACGCGAAGCATGTACTGGATCTCGGCAATTCCGGCCGGCAGATTGTCGGCAGTCGCCTGCCCGGCGGTCAGGATCGCCTCGGAGAGCGACCAGCCGCCCTGATGCGGCAGCATCGAATCCCTGAGCGCCTTGGACGACATGTACATGGTCATCAGCGCATCGTTCGCGCCGGGCGCGCGGACGGCCGAGTGGGATTGCGGGATGGGCGTGCCGCCCGCGCCGGCTTGCAGCCAGCGCTGCGGCTCGTCGCAGACGAAGCGGTAGATCATCGACCAGGCGGCGCCGCAATGCGTATCCCAGCGTGCCGTGTTGCACAGCGGCAGCATGTAGAAGGGATGGAAGGACAGCATCGCCGCAAGGCTATCATAGTAGCCCTTGGCGGCATGGATGGGCTTCGATCCGCGCACCTTCTCGGCCGGTTCTCCGGTGAAGCGCAGCGTGCCGCCGATGCCGTGCCGCTCCATGGCCGCCTTGGTGGCCAGAAGGCCGCCCAGGCCGGCCATCCCCAGCGCGGAATGGGGATCGGTGTGGCCGCCGGCATGTTCCGACAGCCCTGGGCGCGGCCGTTTCACGGTGGCCGCGTCCTGGCAGTTGCCGGGCACCGCGTCATATTCCGCATACATGCCGATGGTCGGTCCGGAGCCGTTGGACCAGTGGGCGCAGAAGGCGGTGGGCATGCCGCCCGAGCCTTCCTCCACCGAGAACCCCTCGGCTTTCAGCCGCTCGACATACCAGGCGCTGGATCGATACTCGCGCCAGGCCGTCTCGCCAAAATCGAAGATCGTCCTCGTCCAGACCGACAGGTTCCGGCGATTGGCCTCCACATGGTCGAGCGCTGTCTGCTGGGCTGAGCTGATCACGGCATATCCCTCCGCTTCAGAAAAGCAGTGAACGCCGTCGTCAAAAAGTGATATGTTTTTCCTGTTTTTACAAATTCCATTCACCTGAGGCGTATGTGCGAATTCCTTCGACCCAGGCTCTGAGGGCTCTCGACAGCTTTGCCCGCCATGGCAGCGTGTGGCGGGCGGCCGATGAGCTGAACCTGACGCGCAGTGCGGTCAGCCACCAATTGCGCCTGCTCGAACGCGATCTGGGCTTCGATCTTCTGGAGCGCGTCGGCAAGCGGGTGGCGCTGACGCCGCGTGGCCGCCACTACGCCAACGACGTGCGCAAGGCGCTCACGGTGCTGGGCGATGCCACGGGCCGCCACGCCGGCAAGGGTGTGGGCGGAACGTTCACGGTAAGCTGCACACCGGGTTTCGCCTCGCTTTGGCTCTGCACGCATATCGGCGATTTCCAGAGGACCTATCCGGACGTATCCTTGCGCATCGTCACGCCGCGACGGCTGGACGAGGTGAGCAATCCGGAAGTGGACCTGTTCATCGCCTTCGGTGACGGAAACTGGCCGAACCGCGCGGTCGAGCTGTTGTGCGAGGTCGAGTTCGCGCCGCTGTGCAGCCCGGCGCTCGTCAATCGGATGGGCGGGTTCTCCAGACCGGTCGACCTGTTGCGCGCAACGCTCCTGCATCTGGGTGATACGGAGGACTGGTCGCGCTGGCTGGCGATGCACAAGATCGAGAACCCTAATCCGGATGCGGGAATTATCTTCTCCGATATGAACCTGGTCATGTCGGCGGCGATAGCCGGGCAGGGCATAGCGCTGGGTGACGAACTGACCGGCCGCAGGGCCCTGATCGACGGCCGGCTGGCCCGACCGTTCGACCGGTCCATCAAGTCGCCGCGCTCCTATTTCCTGGTGCATGAGCACACCAAGACAGGACATCCGGTGCTCGGCGCCTTTGCGACCTGGATCACGACTCAACTGAACGATGCGGAGCAGACGCCCTATGGCTGAAACGCCGTGAAAGGTGAATGGAATTTGCCGATCGGACGAAAATAATTCTGTTGTGGAAGGGCGGTGCACTGGCTTACGCTTTTTTGTGCAGCGCAAGGAGGCAGGATGCAAAAGTCTCGCCGAGCAGCGGAAATAAAAGCCTCGGGAATTGGCAAGAGCTTCGGCTCTTTCCAGGCGTTGAAAGATGTCGCCATCGACATCGGCCGGGGGGAGTTTCTGACCCTGCTGGGGCCTTCCGGTTCGGGCAAGACGACCTTTCTCATGATCCTCGCCGGCTTCGAGAAACCCACCACGGGCAGGCTTGTCAGCGACGGCGTGGACATCACCAACCAGCCGGCCGAGAAACGCGCTGCCGGCATGGTGTTCCAGGGTTACGCCCTGTTTCCTCACATGACGGTTCGGCAGAATGTCGCCTTTCCGCTGAAGGTGCGCAAATGTCCGGCAGAGGAGATGAAGCGCCGCGTCGACGAGATGATCGACCGGGTCGGCCTGACGGCGCATGCCCACAAGCATCCGGCCCAGCTTTCCGGTGGCCAGCAGCAGCGCGTGGCGCTGGCCAGGGCCCTGGTGTTCGAGCCGGGCGTGCTGCTGCTCGACGAGCCGTTTTCGGCCCTGGACAAGAGCCTGCGCACCCAGATGCAGGACGAGATGAAGCGGCTTCACAAGGAAACCGGGACCACCTTCGTCTTCGTCACCCATGACCAGAGCGAGGCGCTGGCGCTTTCCTCGCGGGTGGCGATCTTCAACCATGGCGAATTGCTGCAGGTCGGTGCGCCGCAGGAGGTCTATGACCGCCCGGAAAACCGATTCGTCGCCGAATTTCTCGGTGAGATAAACCTGCTCAAGCTCAAGGACGTGCGGCACGACGGCGGAAAGGCCGTCGGGACATGCGAGGACCGGACGATCCAGCTCGACGGCACCGCCCACCAACAGACGGGCGATGCCCTTCTAGCGATCCGGCCCGAATATATGTCGATCGCCAGCGAAGCGCCCAGGACCGGGAACGCGATCGCCGCCACCGCGACCATGTCGACCTATCTCGGGTCGGCCACCAAGCTCGATCTCGCCACCCGTGACGGTTCGAAGCTCTCGGTTTCCGTACCCAACGAGATCGCCGCCGCCGCCCTCGGCAGCGGCAATTCCGTCTGGCTGACCTGGCCTTCGGAGAAAGGTTTCCTTTTGGCAGGATAGAACCGGCTTTCAACAACAACGATAAAAGGGGAATACGATGGAAAAGGAACTGACCACACTGCAAGCGCTGACCGCCCGTGCCAGGCGCGGCGAGATCTCGAGGCGCGACTTCACCATGCTGGTCGCGGGCCTCGTGGCCAGCGCGCCGCTGCTGCGTTCGACGGCCGCCTATGCGCAGGCGGGCGAGCTTGTCCTGGTCAACTGGGGCGGCGACGCCATCACGGCTTACGGCGAAGCCTATGGCGAGCCCTTCACCGCAGAAACCGGGATCGTGGTGAAGATGGACGGCTCCGGCCCGACCGAAGGCGCCGTCGCCACCCAATTCAAGAGCGGCAAGCCGACCTGGGACCTCGTCGACATCGATCCGTTCTCGGCCATCGCGCTCGGCAAGCAGGGCATGCTGGAGCCGATCGATTATGCGGTCGTCGACAAGTCGAAGTTCCGCGAGGGTTTCGGCTGGGAGCACGCCGCCTCGACCTATTTCTTCTCCTATGTCATCGCCTACGATTCGGCGCAGTTCGAAACGGCGCCGACCGGCATGGCCGACTTCTTCGATGTCGAGAAGTTCCCCGGCAAGCGCTCGCTCTACAAATGGGGCGCGGCGATGTGGGAGGCCGCACTGATGGCCGACGGCGTTGCGCCGGATCAGCTCTACCCGCTCGACCTGAAGCGCGCCCATGACAAGATCGCCGCGTTCAAGGACAACGTCGTCTCCTATTGGGGCGGCGGCGCCGAAAGCCAGAGCGTGCTTCTGAACGGCGAGGCCTCCATGGCCATCATCTGGTCGACGCGCGGATCGCTGATCGAGCAGGACTCCGGCGGACAGATCAAGTTCATCTGGGACCAGGGCATCATTTCGCCGGGCGCGCTCTCGGTCATCAAGGGCAATCCGGGCGGCAAGGAAGCCGCGATGAAGTTCATTGCCAGTACGCAGGACCCGAAAAAGCAGCTTGTCATGTTCGAGAAGCTGGGCCAGGGACCAGCCAATCCCGAGGCGGACGGGCTAATCGCGGAAGATCGCAAGCGCTTCAATCCGGTCGATCCGGCCAACATGGAAAAGCAGGTGGCCATGAACATGGACTGGTACGCCGAGAACTACGGCAAGGCGCTCGACGAATACACCAAGATCATATCCGCCTGAACAGCGCCTGAGGGACCAGGATGAGGGGGATCGGAAACAACTGGAAGAGCGCGGCGCTGATGATGGCGCCGCTGCTCCTCTTCCTTGGCCTTTGCTATGCCATCCCCTTCTTCGGCGTGGCGCGCTGGAGCGTGACCCTGCCCGAGCCCGGCCTTGGCCAGTATGCGGTGCTGGTTTCCGATCCGCTGGTGCAATCGGTGTTCATGCGCACCTTTCGCATCTGCATTGCCGTGACGGTCGTTTCGGTCGCCGCGGCCTATGCCATTTCGGTTGTCTGGGTGCGAGGCACGCCCTCACAGCGCATCTTCGTGGAATTCTGCATCCTCATCCCGTTCTGGATCTCGGTGCTGACCCGCGCCTTCGGCTGGGTTGCGCTGTTGTCCAATCGCGGTCTCATCAACACCTGGCTGCAGGCGATCGGCGTGATCTCGCAGCCGCTTGCGCTGGTGCGCAACGAATTCGGCGTCATCGTCGGCATGTCGCATTTCCTCATCCCGTTCGCGGTATTCCCGATCGCGTCCGCCATCCGCTCGCTCGACGAGCGCGTGCTTCTTGCCGCGCGCGGCATGGGCGCCAGCCGTACGCGCATCTTCTGGACCGTCTTCCTGCCGATGACACGGGCCGGCATCGTCGGGGCGGCCCTGATTGTCTTCGTCTTCGCCCTCGGCTTCTTCGTGACGCCGGCCATTCTCGGCGGCGGCCGCAGCGTGATGATCGCCGAACTCATCTACCTGCGCATCTTCCAGAGCCCTGATTGGGGGCTTGGCGCGGCGATCAGTGTCGTTCTGGTCGTAGCCGTGGGCGCGCTCATGGCTGTGGTGATGCGTTTCGTCAACCCGAGGCGGATGGTATGATCAGCTATCGTCCCGGTCCCGTATCGCTGCTTCTGGCGCTGCTTGTCGCAGCCTTCCTGCTGCTGCCGCTGTTTGCGGTGGTGCCGGTTTCCTTCACGCCCGGGCGCATGCTTGCCATGCCGACCGGGCAGTGGTCGCTGCGCCACTACCAGACCCTGATCAACGATCCGCGGTGGCTGGAAAGCATCCTGCTTTCCCTGCGCATCGGTATCGTGACCAGCCTCCTATCCACGGTGCTTGCCGTCACCTTCGGCCTGGCCATCTGGATGTTCCAGCCGCGCTTCACGGCACTGCTTGTCGGCTTCGTCATCCTGCCGATGATCGTGCCGCCGGTCGTCTCGGCCATCACGCTCTATTTCCTGCTGACGACTCTGTCCGGGCTGGTGCCGGCAATCGGCTACGACACATGGCTGGGCGTCGCGCTGGCGCATACGGTCATGGCCGTGCCTTTCGCCGCCGTGATGATACTGGTGGCGCTGAGCCAGGTGGATCGGAACATCGATCTCGCCGCCCGCGGGCTTGGCGCCAGCGTCTGGGAGCGCGCAACCAGGGTGATCCTTCCCAACATCAGGTTCGGGGTGGTGACGGCGGCTCTGCTATCCTTCATCCTGTCGTGGGAGGAAATCGGCGTCACCCTGTTCGTCACCAGCGTCAACGCCATCACCTTGCCGAGGCTGATGTGGATGGGCCTGCGCGACAACATCGATCCGGCGGTGGCGGCACTGTCGGTCATCCTGATCCTGATCACGCTTGCCGTGCTCATCCTGCGTGCCGTGGTGCAGTATCGCCGCGCTCCGTCAGATCGCTGAGGCCACCTTTACCGCTTCGTAGATCGCTTCCTCGGCCGTGCGGGGGATGAAGCAGTCGCCGATGATGTGCTGCTCGCCCCGAAGGCCGGCGAGCGCATCCGAAAGCGTCATGTCCGGCGCATGGCCCTGGCAAAGCACGAGCGTGTCGATGTCCTCGATGATGAACGGTTCTCCGCTGGCCGTATGCTGGAGGTAGACCGTTCCCGTATCGCAGCCGTAGAGGCGCGCATAGTCGATGAACTCGACGCCGAAGCGATGCAGCGTCGCCATCGATGAGAAGCGCACATAGGACGGGATCGACTTGCCGGCCATCTCGCTCGACACCGCCAGCTTGACGACACTGCCCTGCCGCGCCAGCAATTCGGCGATGCCGATGCCGATCCAGTCGCACCGCCAGTCGGACACCAGCACCGAGCGCCCGACCGTGACCTCACCCTTGAGCACCTGCCAGGCGTCGACGACCTGGATTTCGCCTTCCTGCACGAAATCCGGCCGATAGGGCGTGGCGCCGGTTGCCATGATCACAACATCGGGCGCCTCGCGCTCTACCAGGGCACGGTCGACCCTTGTGCCCTTGACGACACGCACCTGCGACAGTTCGAGTTCGCGCAACAAATTGGTCACCAGCCCTCCGAATTCGGACCGACCCGGTAGCAGCTGGGCCAGCAGTGCCTGGCCGCCGAGCCTCGGGCTGGCCTCGTGGAGCGTGACGTCATGACCACGCTGCGCGGCGATGATCGCCGCCTTCATGCCGGCCGGCCCGCCGCCGGCGATGAGGATGCGCTTCGGCCGCGCGGCAGGTATCAGAGTGCCGAATTGCAGCTCCCGGCCGGTCGCCGGATGCTGGATACAGGAGATCGGCACGCCTTTCTGGAAATGGCCGATACAGGCCTGGTTGCAGCCGATGCAGGCGCGGATATCGTCCACGCGGCCCTCCAGCGCCTTGTTCGGCATTTCCGGATCGGAAATCATGGCGCGCGTCATGCCGCACATATCCGCCTGTCCGGCCGTAAGCACAGCCTCGGCCTCCTGCGGCTGGTTGATCCGCCCGGCAACGAACACCGGTATGTCGACCCGGCTTTTGACCAGCCCGGCAAAAGGGGCCAGATAGGCGTTCCTGACACTCATCGGCGGCACGATATGCACCGCGCCGCCGGCCGTCGCACTGGTTCCGGCAATGACGTTGAGATAATCCAGCTCGGGCGCCAGCGCCTCGATGACGGCCAGCGTGTCCGTTTCCGTCATCCCGTCCGGGTCCATCTCGTTGCCGGATATGCGCAGGCCCAGGACAAAGCCTTGCGGTGTCTTGGCGCGAATGTCGGCGATCACCTCACGGGTGAAGCGCAGGCGGTTGTCGAACGAGCCACCATAGTCGTCCTCGCGCTTGTTCACCCGTTCGCTGAAGAACTGGGCCGGCAGATAACCGTGGCTGGCGACGATCTCGACACCGTCCAGCCCGGCTTCGGCCATGCGCCGGGCCGCATCGCCGAAGCCGGAGACGATGTCGCGGATCATGGCATGGCTGAGCGGACGCGGGATGACGAGGAACCGCTCGCTCGGCGACACCGAGGGCGCGTAGGCGATCGGCGCCATGCCGCCCGCCGCCTCGACGATTTCGCGGCCCGGATGGAAGAGCTGGCCGAACACGGCGGTGCCGTGGGCATGCAGCCTGTCGGCAAGCCTGCGATAGCCGGCGATCGCATGATCTTCCGTCGCCATCAGCATATGCGTGGTGTAATGCGCGGTTTCGTGCACGCCCGAGACCTGCAGCACGATCAGGCCGGCGCCACCGGCCGCACGGGCCTCGTGATAGGCGATGAGTTCCTCATTCACCGTGCCGTCCGTCGGCAGCATCGTATCGTGCCCAGTGGACAGGATGCGGTTGCGGATGGTGACGTTGCCGATGGTGATCGGCTCGAACAGATGCGTGAACATTCTTCATCCTCCCGACGCATCTAAACAAAGGTGGGGCGTGGATTGAAGCGGCCAGTTGCCGAATACGGTTTGGGACATCGAATTCGTGGAAGGCCGGACGCCGGTCTCAGCCACCCCTATCTGCATATCGACGGCCCTGGATATCGGTCCGGCATGCGTTTGACCGGATCGCCCGAGATGCAGCCGACGGGGTCTTTCAGATTCGCTCCTTACGCTTTAACTCATTATTTTCATGCATACCGTTGTCCTGAAAGCACTTCTGACTTTCGGGCAGCATGATTTAGCGATGGTTTGAGAGCAGGTGCGACAATCTGCTGGCCGTCGCCTTCAGCAACTTCACCATGAACGCCTCATCGAAACGCGCGTGCATTCTGGCGCCCATTCCGACGATGCCCACCGTCAGGAAGACGCTCCCATGCTCGAAGGTTACCGGTGCTGCGAGGGCGAACACCCCGGGATCGAATTCCATGTTGTTGACCGCGAACCCCTTGAGGCGCACCTCCGCAAGCTGTTCCCGGATCGCTGCCTTGTCGACCATTGTCTCGGCCTGGTAGCGGGGAATATCGTGGCTCAGTATTTCCTCGATGAAGTCCTCGGTCTGGAACGCCAGGATCGCCTTGCCGCTCGCCGTCGCGTGAAAGGGAAACTCGTACCCCGGATGGATCAATGCGAACGGCGCCTCCTGCGGAAGCGCAAATGCTTCCAGCTTTATCTTTCCGCCCACCAGACGGCAGATGAAGGCGACCTCCTGGAGCTTGTCGGCCAGTTCCGAAAGCAGCGGCGAGGCGACCTTCTCGATGGGAGCATCGCCGAAACTCAGGTTCAGAAGCCGTCTCAGACGCGGTCCGATAAGGTAGACCTTCTTGTTCGGCGCGGCTTCAAGATAGCCGACATCGAGAAGGGTGTTGGTGATCCGGTGCGCGGAAGAAACCGGGATCTGCGCCGCGTTCGCAATGTCCTGAAGCGTCATGCCGGACGATGAGAATGCGACGGCATCAAGGACGGTCGCAATTCGCCGCAGCGGATTTGATCCTTTTTCAGAGCCGTTTTCGTTCAATTTGGCCATTTTCTCATTCCGGGGTGTCATCTATAGGACCGCGATCTTCGAAGCCAATGGGCGCGGGCAGAAAGATCTTGCCCGGGTTCATGATGTCCCGGGGATCGAGTGCCCGCTTGATCGTCTTCATTACGGTGAGGCCGGATCCATGCTCACCTTCGAGATACTGCCTCTTGCCCAGTCCAATGCCATGTTCGCCGCTCACTGTTCCTCCGAAACCGACGGCTCGGTCAACTAGCCTTGCGTGAAGACGTTCCGCTTCCTCAATCTCTGATTGAGATTCCGGATCGATCAAAATCGCCAAATGAAAATTTCCGTCGCCGATATGGCCCACAATGGGAGCGCATAACCCGGTCTCCGCCAGATCGCGTTGCGTTTCGGTGATGCAGTCCGCCAGGCGGGACAGGGGCACGCAGACATCGGTCACCATCGCCTTTGCACCGGGCCGCAGCAATGGCTCGGCATGGGCCGCATTGTGGCGAGCCTTCCAGATTTCGGCGCGCTGTTCGGCATCCTCGGCAAAGTGCACCGCATCCACGCCACAATGCTCGAGAAGTTCCTGGATTGCCTGGCGGATGTCTTCAAGCGGCGTCACGCTGGAATGGAACTCGAGGAAGATCGTGGGACGAAGCTCGTATTCCAGTTTTTCATATTTGCACACAGCCTCGAGCGCGCGCTCGTCCATGAACTCCGCACGGGCGACCGGATAACCCATCTGCATCAGCAGGACGACAAAATCTACCGCCGCACCCGTGTTCTCGAACACGGCGCGAAGCGCCAGCACATGTTCGGGTATCGGATGAAGCCGCAAGGTCAGTTGGGTGATGATGCCGAGCGTGCCCTCCGAACCGACGAACAGTTTCGTGAGGTCATAACCGGAAGAGGACTTTCTGGCGCGCCCCCCCGTTCGCACGACCGTGCCGTCGGCCAGCACGACCTCTAGGCCAATGACATTGTCGCGCATGGAACCGTATTTCACGGTCATCGTCCCGGATGCGCGCGTCGCAGCCATTCCTCCAAGCGTCGCATCGGCGCCGGGGTCGACAGGAAAATTAAGCCCGGTGTCGCGAAGAAACGAGTTGAGCATGGAGCGGGTACACCCGGCTTCGACCGTACAATCCATGTCGGTCGCATTGACGGCAACGACCGCGTTCATGCCGGACAGGTCGATCGTCAGGCCACCCTGGACAGCATTCACGCTTCCTTCCATGGCGCTTCCGGTACCGTAAGCGATGACGGGAACGCCGAATCTGGCGCAGATGCGCACCGCATCGATGACATCCTCGGTCGTCGCGGCAAAGAGCACCCCGTCTGGCCTGGCAGGTGCGTGCCAGCCTTCGTCATGGCCATGGTGGTCCCGGACGCCTGGCGCGATGGTGAATTTCGACGCAAACCGCGCTTCCAGAGCGCCGCCGGCACTTTTGAAATCGAAAGTCCTGGAACGGATATCATCATCGCTCATCGCAGATATTCCGAGCTCTGCCTGACAATGATCAGCGTGGGGCGGTCGGCCGACAAGGCGGCGCGCACCTCACGCTCGATATCCTCCAGAGACTGCGGTTCGGCGGTGAGGCATCCAAACGATTCGGCAAGCGCCTTGAAGTTCGGATTGAGCGGCCGGACGCTGACTTCGGGAATGCCGCGAGCCCGCATGAAATCGGCAATCTCGCCAAGTCCGTCATTGTCCCACAGGACGATAGGAAGCGGCAATCGCTGCTCGACCGCCGTCGCCAGTTCCTGCACCGTAAAAAGAAGGCCGCCGTCGCCGACGATGGCCACGCAGGCCCGGCCGGAAGCGCCGAGCGCGCCTCCGATCGATGCGGGCAGGGCGTAGCCCAGCGTGCCGTAACCCATCGGAAAGTGCCAGGTTCCGGGCACATCGACGGGAAAATAGACGCAGCCGGTATAGGCGATCTGTGTCATGTCGCCATAGACGAGGGCATCGGCGGGCAACGCGTTTCGAACCGCGGTCAGCACCGCGATGTGCTGACGTTCGAGCGGCGAAACATCGTTCCTGACATGATGTCGGATCGCCTCAATGTCGGTGAGCCACGGGACGGAACGAGGAAATTCCGCGCGCGCCAACTCCTCGGCAAGGGCGTCGGCGGCGAGGGCCGCATCGGACACCATCGCCGCATCCGGCGCGTAGGTCCTGACCGTCGTGGCGGGATCGATGTCGATTCTCACGAATTTCCCGGCGATGGAAAGGCGGGTCGCATCGGCAACCGGTGGCGCATCGCCGGCAGCTTCGCTGTCGGCGGTCACGTAGAGGTCAGGCTCGGCGATTTCGGTCCCAATTGCCAGCACGAGGTCGGCCTCGACCTCGACCAGCCTTCGGATCCTGGCCCTTTGCAGCGTCGAGCCGAGGGAAAGCGGATGAGATTCAGGCACCACGCCCTTGCCCGCGACGGTCGTCACGACGGGCGCCTGGAGCATTTCGGCAAGGCGGGTCAATTCGGAACCGGCATTGCGGCAGCCGCCGCCTGCCAGGATGACCGGGCGCGCCGCCTTGCGGATCAGATCCGCGGCGGCCCTGACATCGGCCAGATTCGGGCCGGGTGGCTGGGGAAGGAATTTTCGGCTGCGCCTTGCCTCGACCTCTTCTTCGAGGACATCGAGCGGGATCGACAAATGGGCCGGGCGGGGGCGTTCGGTCTGGAACGATGTCATGGCCTGGGCCAGGTGTTCGCCGATCTGCTGACCGGTCAGTGCCGTTGCGCTAAAGCCTGTGATCGGCGCGCTCACCGCCTGCTGATTGGTGATCTCGTGCAACATGCCGCGGCCGAGGCCGATGTCGTCGCGAGCGATCGCGCTCGTGACGGCAAGAAGGGGGATGGAGTCCGAATAGGCCTGGCCGATGGGCGTGGCAACATTGGTCACACCCGGGCCACTGATGATCAGGCAAACGCCCGGCTTCCCGGTGGCGCGGGCATAGCCGTCCGCCATGAAGCCGGCGCCTTGCTCGTGGCGTGCGCCGACATGCCGGATGCCGCTGGCAGCCAGCGGCTCGAAGAAAGCCAGCGTATGCACGCCCGGCATGCCGAACACCGTGTCGACGCCGTAGCCTTCCAGTTGCGCTATCAGTTCTGCCCCACCGGTATGCTTCATTTTCCTCCCCTTCCGTTTTTCGGAAACAGTTTCTGTTATTTTGAATAGATCGTTGACAAGGCGCCGACAACCCCCTAATCATCCTGAAAAATGAAAATAGTTTCCGAAATACGGAAATAGTGAAAACCGCAAACAACAATGGGGAGCCCAGCTCATGAAGCGTTTCTTGACGTCTGTCGCCGTCCTGGCAATCGCCGCAGGCGGCCTGTCCGCGCCGGTCTTTGCAGCAGATGCGATCACGGTCGTATCCTGGGGAGGAGCTTATACCGAGGCCCAGAGGCAGGCTTTCTACGAACCTTTCACGAAGGCGACCGGTATCACTATCAACTCGGTGGACTACAATGGTGGCCTCGGCCAGATCAAAGCCCAGGTTGAAGCCAAGAACGTAACCTGGGATGTCGTCGTCGGCGAGAAGGCGCTCGCCGAAATCGGCTGCTTCGACAACATCCTCGAAAAGCAGGACCCGGCATTGCTTCCGGCCGCAAAGGACGGCACACCGGCCGACCAAGACTTCATCGAGGGCACGATCAGCGACTGCGGCATCGGATCGGTGATCTGGTCGACAGCCATAGCCTACAACACCTCCAAGCTGGCGGACGGCCCGAAGACGATCGCCGACTTCTTCGATCTGAAGAAGTTCCCGGGCAAGCGCGGCCTTCGCAAATCCGCCGACGTCAACCTCGAATGGGCGCTGCTGGCCGATGGCGTCCCCGCGGCCGACATATACAAGGTGCTGGCGACCAAGGAGGGTGTCGACCGGGCCTTCGCCAAGCTCGACACGATCAAGTCGTCAGTGGTCTGGTGGGAGGCGGGATCGCAACCGCCGCAGCTTCTGGCCGATGGCGAAGTCGTCATGACCTCTGCGTACAGCAGCCGCATCTTCAACGCTATCAACGACGAGAAGCAGCCGTTCACAATCGTATGGGACGGACAGGTCTGGGATCGCGATGTGTGGATGATCCCAAGGGGCACCCGCAATCTCGATGCAGCGAAGCAGTTCGTCAATTTCTCCAGCGAGACCGAGCAGCAGGCGGCGATCACGAACTCCAGCTCCTATGGACCGGTGCGCAAATCCGCCATCGCGCTGATCGGCAAGAATGCAAAGACGGGTGTCGAAATGAAGGATTTCGTCCCGACGGCGCATCTCGACAATGCCGTGGAATCCGACAGCGAATTCTGGTCGACCTATCGCGACGAGCTTTTTGCGCGGTTCAATTCCTGGCTGGCCAAATAAGCGGCTACCCGGTTCGCCTCGAACGAATGACTGCTGGCAACGCGCGTTGCCAGCAGGGTGAATACTTTGCCTGGAGGAGAAACATTGGCGTCGGTTTCCTTTGCAAACGTTAGCAAGACCTACGATGGCAAGACATCGGTCGTCGACAACCTGAACCTGGACGTCAAGGAAGGTGAATTCCTCAGCATGCTGGGGCCTTCGGGGTCCGGCAAGACGACGTGCCTCATGATGCTTGCCGGGTTCGAGACGGCTACGTCGGGCGAGATCTATCTGGACGGACGCCCGATCAACCGGGTCGCTCCGCAGCGGCGCAACATCGGCATGGTCTTCCAGAACTATGCCCTTTTCCCCCACATGACGGTCGCCGAGAATCTGGCGTTTCCGTTGCAGGTCAGAAACATCTCCAAGGCGGATATTGCCCAGAAAGTGAACCGGGCGCTGGAAATGGTCGAGCTTCCCCATCTGGGAAACCGTCGGCCGGCCCAGCTTTCGGGCGGGCAGCAGCAGCGCGTGGCCGTCGCCCGGGCGCTCGTCTTCGATCCGAAACTCGTATTGATGGACGAGCCGCTCGGCGCTCTCGACAAGCAACTCCGAGAGCAGATGCAATATGAAATCAAGCGCATCCATGAGCGGCTGGGCGTGACGATCGTCTATGTGACCCACGATCAGGCCGAAGCCCTGACCATGTCCGACACGATCGCGGTCTTCAACTTCGGCAAGATCCAGCAACTGGCCAAGCCGGCGGAGGTCTACGAGACGCCGAGCAACAGCTTCGTTGCCCAGTTCATCGGTGAGAACAACATGCTGCCCGGCACGATTGTCGAACGCAGCGGCAACCTTTGCAAGGTCATGCTCGCCAATGGCGACACGATAGCCGCGCTGGCCGTAACCGATGCGCAGGCCGGGGGAGCGACGCAATTGTCCCTGCGACCCGAGCGCATCGTCGTCGATCCGGCACCGGACGGCGGCGATCGCACCTTGGTGACAGGCAAAATCGTCGACCAGATCTATGTCGGCGACCATTCCCGGATTCAGGTGCGCGTGTTCGGCGGACATGAATTCATCGTCAAGGTTCAGAATGCATCGCTGCGCCGGACCTTTAGCAAGGGCGAGGCCATCACGCTTGGATGGCACGCCACCGATTGCCGGGCCCTTGATGCCGCAGCCGGCCATTCCTCGGGGCCGGTTCAATGAGGGGAAGCGTGGCGGCCTCTTGGCTCCAGACCGCCGGCACGGATGCGTCCCGGAAAAACCTCATCCTGCGGCAGCACCGCCGCTCGCGGAGGCAGGCCCGACTCAGGGCGCTGGCCCTTGTCGCCCCGCTTTGCATCTTTCTGGCGGTGATGTTCGCCTGGCCCCTGGCCACGATGCTGACGAGAGCGGTCAGCAATGACGAATTCGGCGCGGTCCTGTACCGGACGTCCGCCTCCCTGGCCGATTGGGACGGCAAGGAGACGCCGCCGGAGGAGACCTATGCGGACCTGGCCGCTGACCTGAAGCAGGCCGGCGAAGAGCAAAAGCTCGGCCAGGTCACCTCCGCGCTCAACTTCGACTGGACCGGCGCGCGGCCGCTGATCATGAGAACGGCGAGGCAGCTCTCTTCCGAGCCCGAGAATGGCTGGAAGGAGAAGCTGATCGAAATTGCGCCCGACTGGGGAAATCCGGATCTCTGGGCCCTGATCAAGCGGCTGAGCCAGCCCTACACGTCGCGGCATTTCCTGGCGGCCCTGGACCTTCAGCAGGCGGCCGACGGGTCGATCCACGGCGTCGACGCGAACAAGGCGATCGACGTGACGCTCTTTTGGCGCACGCTATGGGTCAGCGCCGCGGTTGCCGGGCTCTGCCTGCTGCTGGGTTATCCGGTCGCCGCATTGTTGGCACGGCTTCCTCTCAAAACGTCCAATCTCCTGATGATGCTCGTGCTGCTTCCCTTCTGGACCTCATTGCTGGTGCGCACCACCTCCTGGATCGTCCTTTTGCAGGGGAACGGGGTCGTCAACGACCTGCTCGTCTGGCTCGGGATCGTCGGTGAGGGCGGCCGGCTGTCGCTGATCTTCAACGTCACGGGCACACTCATCGCGATGACGCACGTCCTGCTGCCGTTCATGATTCTTCCGCTCTACAGCGTGATGAAGGCCATCCCGCCATCCTATGTGCGCGCCGCGCTTTCGCTGGGCGCCTCTCCGGTCACCGCATTCCGGCGGGTGTACCTTCCCCAGACGATCCCGGGCGTGCTTGCCGGCACGCTGCTCGTCTTCGTTCTCGCCGTTGGCTACTACATCACGCCCGCCCTGGTCGGCGGTCAAAGCGGCCAGCTGATCTCCAACGTCATTGCCTACCACATGCAGCAATCCCTGAACTGGGGCCTGGCTGCGGCCCTGGGTTCGATCCTGCTGGTGGGCGTCCTCCTTGTTTACTGGCTCTTCAACCGTCTCACCGGCGGCCAGGGCCTGCGGATGGGCTAGGAGCGTACCATGGCACTGCCTGCACACACCTCTCTCGTCGGCCGGGTTGCGCACTACAGCTACCTGACTGTCTGCGGACTGATCCTCCTGTTCCTGATCGCACCGATCCTGATCATCATTCCGCTGTCGTTCAACACGTCGCCCTATTTCACGTTCTCCAGCGAAATGCTGCGGCTCGACCCCTCGGCCTTCTCGCTGAGATGGTACTGGGACATTCTTCAGAACGGCATGAACGACCCAAATGCGTCTTTCGGCTGGGGCTACATCGCCGATAGCTGGAACAATGCGCAGTGGATCCACTCGCTCAAGAACAGCTTCGTCATAGCCATCGCCACGACCCTGCTTTCCATGCTGCTCGGCACGCTGGCGGCGCTCGGCCTGACGAGCCCCAGCATGCCTGCCCGGGGTCTGGTGATGAGCCTGCTGATCTCGCCCATGATCGTGCCGCTGGTCATCACCTCGGCGGGCATGTACTTCGTGTTCTCGATGCTCGGGCTGACCGGAACCTTCGCCGGCCTCATCATCGCCCATACCGTGCTCGGCACGCCGTTCGTGCTCATCACGGTCGCCGCGACGCTCGAGGGGTTCGACCGGAACCTGATCCGTGCCGGCCTCAGCCTCGGCGCATCGCCGATGCGGGTCTTCTTCAAGGTCATCGTGCCGCTGATCCTGCCCGGCGTCATCTCCGGCGGGGTGTTCGCCTTCGCTACATCCTTCGACGAGGTCGTGACAGTCATCTTCCTGGCCGACTACGATCAGCGAACCGTTCCAAGGCAGATGTGGGCCGGTATCCGCGAACAGATCAGCCCGACCATTCTCGCGATGGCGACGATCCTCGTCTTCCTCTCTCTCGGCCTTCTCACGGCCGTCGAGTTGCTGCGACGCCGCTCGGACCGGATGCGCGGCGTAAGCACGTAACCACAAAGAATTACAGATAGAACTCAGGAGACATCCATGCTCGACAAGAACGACTTCCAGCCGGTTGACGCTGCGGTGACACCGCGCTTCTCGGATGTCGCGACCTTCATGCGTACCCGGCGCCACGACATCCAGCCCGGCATCGACATCGGCCTGTGCGGCGTTCCTTTCGATCTTGGCCTCAACTACCGCTCCGGCCCCCGCCAGGGACCAGCCGGCGTGCGCGAGGCATCGCGCATCATCCGCCGCATCCATCCCGTCACCGGGGTGCGTCCCTATGATCTCTGCACCGTCGCCGACATCGGCGATGCGCCGATCAATCCACTCAACAAGGACGAGTCCGTCGAGCAGATTCAGGCCTATTTCCAGGCCGTGAAGGATGCCGGCATTCGGCCGATCGCCATCGGCGGCGACCACACGATCCCGACGCCGATCCTGCGCGCGCTCGCTTCCGACCGACCGGTCGGCATCCTGCACATCGACGCCCACGCCGATGTCATGGACACGATGTGCGGCACCAAGGTCAACCACGCCACCTTCATGCGCCGCGCATATGAAGAAAAGCTGATCGATCCCAAGCGCGTCGTGCAACTCGGCCTGCGCGGCAGCCGCTTCGGCGACGACGACGTCCAGTTCGGCTACGACATGGGCTACAACGTGATCACCCTCGACGACTACGAGGAGATGGGCCGAGCTGCGACGATCGAGAAGATCAATGCAGTGCTCGGCGACGGCCCGTTCTACATCTCCCTCGACATCGACAGCATCGATCCAGCCTACGCGCCTGGCACGGCGGTTCCCGAGATCGGCGGCTTGCTGCCGCGCGACCTCCAAGTGATCATCCGCGCCCTCCAGGGCAGGGACCTGGTCGGCGCCGACATCAGCGAGGTCGCGCCCTGCTACGACCCGACCGGGATCACCTGCGTCACCGCCGCGAACATGATGTTCGAGATTCTGTGCGTGATGGCCAAGGCCGTCGAAAAGGCACGCTGAGACGTGAGTGGCCGGCGCGGGGCCATTGGTCCCGTGCCGGCGCTCACCGAAGCAAACATCCTGAAGGACTTTGGTTCCCAAACCGCCAGAGGCACGTCCATTATGAGCAATGAGAATGTTTTCGCCGCCATCGACAGTGCGCTCGATATCGACCGGATGGTCGCGGCCTGCCAGGAGGTCGTCAGAACGCCGAGCCTTTCCTTCGAGGAAGGCGCCGTCGCCCAGATCTATGCCAGGCACCTGAAGGACCTCGGGTTCGACACGGTCGAGATCGACCCGAACGGAAACGTGATCGGCGTGCTGAGCGGGGAGGGGAACGGCCCCTCGCTGATGGTCAACGGTCACATCGATCATGTGCCGACCGGCGACATGAAGGATCCGTTCAGTGGCGAACTGGTCGACGCCGGGCGTTGGGGTGAGGTCGGCACCGCCATCTACGGCCGCGGCACCTGCGACATGAAGTGCAACGTCATGGCCAGTGCCTATGCGCTCGGCTCCATCAGAAAGGCAGGGGTACGGCTGCGCGGCGATGTCGTCCTCGTTGCCGATGTCGGCGAGGAGGTGGATTCGCCGCTTGGCGTCCCCTCCGTCATCGCCCGTGGCGTGCGCACCGATTTCGGCCTGAACACGGAATCCAGCCGGGGCCAGGTCCATATCGGCCATCGTGGCAAGATCGATGTCGAGATCACCGTCTATGGCCGTACCTCCCATGCCTCTGAGCCCGGCAACGGCATCAATGCGGTGTTCGAGGCTGCTCCCTTCCTCGCGGAGCTGCAGAACTATGCCACGCGAATGAAGGACGACGACGTTCTCGGCCCGGCCACGGTAACCTTGATTTCCATGAAATCGGCGCCGGACAACGGCACCGCCGTCGTGCCCGACAGGTGCGTCATTCGCGTTGACCGGCGCTATGTTCGTGGCGAAACTACGGAATCCTGCGAACGCGAGTTTCGGGAAATCCTCGACGGCGTTGCCCGCGCCAGCTCAAGTTTCAAATACGACCTCGATGTCATCACCCACTACCCGCTGATGTGGGTCGAGCCTGACAACCCCGTCGTGCTGGCGGCGCTGCGCGGGCGGGAAAGCGTGACCGGACAAAAAAACGGCGTCGCCTCATGGCGCTTCGGCGTTAACGGCACCTTCATGTGCGCCGCCGGCATCCCCACCGTCGGCCTCGGCCCCGGCAACGAGAAATGGGCCCACACGCCCGATGAGCATATCCTCGTCGATGACCTCGTCGAGGCCTGCCGCATCTGGACCCGAACCATTGCCGACGTGTGCGGCGTCGCATCCTCGAGCTGACACGTTCCCCAATTCATCCAACACTCCAAGGAGGCTCGACATGAGCAGACTTCTGCAAACCGGACTGAACGCCGGCAAGGACCCGCTGATCAAGGTGGTCGATGGCGAAGGCGTCTATTTCATTCTGGCCGACGGTCGACGGCTGATCGACGGAAGCAACACCGGCGGCCCGCTGGGCCATAAGCACCCTGCCATGGTCGAGGCCATGAAGAAGGCGGCTTCCAATCCGGTTATCAACGAAGGCTGGTTCTGGGCCGAGCGCGAGGCGGCAGCCGAGGACCTTATCAACATCGCCTTCGGCGAGGAAAAGAGCTGGGTCGGTGCCGTGCGGTTCTTCCTCAGCGGCAGCGAAGCCAACGACCTCGCGCTGACGTTCTCGCAGGCGCTGACCGGGCGTAAGGAGCTCGCCACCCGCGAGCGCGCCTATCACGGCATGGCCGGCCTTGCCCGCCAGATGACGGTGCAGCCGCACTGGCATGGCGGCCTCGCCATACAGGGTGGCGGTAGCAAGCCGGTGCCGGCACAGGTGCCGGTTCGCATCATCCCGGCACCGGTCAACGCCAAATATGGCAGCGTCTCCGACAACAGGCCGCTGGCGGAACGCATGGCTGGCAGCCAGGAAATGCTGTCGTCGGTGGCGGCCACCATCATCGACTACACGCAAGGCGGTATCTACTACGATCCCGAATATCAGGACTACGTGGCCAACGCCGCGCGCAAGGCGGGTTCGCTGTGGATCGCCGACGAGGTGGTGACCGGCCTCGGCCGCAGCGGCCGCTGGTTCGCTTTCCAGGGCGGCGAAACCCGGCCGGATATCGTCACGCTGGGCAAGTGCCTGGCGGGCGGTTCGGCGCCGGCCGGCGCGGTCGTCATGTCGAAGGAAATCGTCGAGGAGATGAAGGACAAGAGCTGGCAGACCTATAGCACCTTCCGCGCACATCCGAGTGCGGTAGCGGCGATCCGCGCCTATCTTTCCGTGATGGCCGACGGCGAGATCATCCGCCGCGTCAAGACGCTGGAAGGCAGGATGCACAAGGGTTTGGTGGAGATTGCCCGCAAGCATCCCAGTGTCGCCCGCGTCGATGGCTTCGGCCTCCATTGGACGGTCGAGCTTCACGGCCCCGACTGGCGCAACTGGTATGCCGATACTGCCGAATCCCCGCTCGCCTCCCGCGTTGCGGCCCGCGCCGTCGAGGCTGGAGCCATCATCGGTACCAGCGGCGAGCAGACCTCCCTGTTCCTCGCACCGTCGTTCATCATTTCCGACGCCGAACTCGACGCCTTGCTGGCGGCCCTCGACCACGGCCTGGAACTGGCGGACGCCCAATTCGAGCGCGCGGCATAGGGAGCGGTGGCAATATGAGCACGACCAACGCGGTAGAGGAAAACGTCCGCGCGGCGACACAGGTTTACCTGGACGCCCTGTTCTTCGGCGATGTCGAGAGATTTCGCTCGATCTTTCACCCTCAGGCGCAGCTCTACTCCGCCACCGAGGGCAAGTTGGTGAACCTGAACGTTGACGCCTACATGGATCTTGTCGCCAATCGTCCGTCGCCCCACGACAAGGGAGACGAGCGGCAGGATGAGATCGTGTCGATCTCGGTCGGCAGCCCGACGACGGCGCATGTCCGCGTCAAGGACGTGTATCTGCCGAAACGGTTCGTCGACGAGCTCACTTTTGTGCTGCTGGACGGCAAATGGCAGATCGTATCCAAGGTCTGGCACTTCGACATCTAGTCCTGCAACGGCGCCCGCCCTCTTCGGGGCGGGTCGCTCCTTTCGACGCGAATGCCATTGCCGGATGGTTGCCCCGATGGGGAGCGCGAATGGCCAGCCGGATGAAATTCCACTACCACGCAAGGAACGCAGACATATGGACCAAAGCATCGGCAGCTATTTCGATGAATTTTCGGTCCCCGCCGAGGTCGCTGCGTTCGTCGATCGTACGATAGGTCACTTCATTGACGGCCACGAGATTGCGGCCAGTACCGATCAGATAGACCTGATCGAGCCTTTCACGCAGGGCAAACTGACGGGACTGGCCAGCGGCAGTGCGCAAGACGTGGATCTTGCCGTAAAAGCGGCCCGAAAGGCCCTTGCCGGGCCTTGGGGAAAGATGCCGCCGCTGCAACGCCAGAAACTGATCCTGCGGCTGGCTGAGGCGCTGGAGGCGGAAACGGATTTCTTTGCCCATCTGGAAGCTATCGACGTCGGCAAGTCGATTTCCGATGCAAGGACCATCGATATCCCAGGCGCGGTTGCGAACCTTGAATATTTTGCCGGCTGGACCAGCAAGCTCGATGGCAGGACGACCGGCGCCGTTGCGCTGCCCGGGGAGACCCTGACCTATACGGTCAAGGAACCGGTGGGTGTCGTTGCGGTCATCGTTCCCTGGAATTTCCCGTTGCAGATATTGTCCTGGAAGCTTGCGGCCGCACTGGCATGCGGTTGCACGATCGTCTGCAAGCCGTCGGAGCTGACGCCGCTTTCGGCGATGCGGCTCGCCCATCTGGCGACCAGGGTCGGGTTTCCGGACGGCGTCATCAATGTCGTGAACGGCTTTGGCCAGGTCATCGGGCAAGCCCTGGCTGCCCATCCCGGCGTCGACAAACTCTCCTTTACCGGCTCGACCCCGGTAGGCATCGCGGTCGGCAAGACCGCCCTCGACACGATGAAGCGGCTGACGCTCGAACTCGGTGGAAAGTCCCCCGTCATTGTGACGGACAAGGCAAACCTCGACACGGCCGCAACGGCGATCCTCTCCGGAATATTCATGAATTCAGGGCAGCTTTGCGACGCCGGGTCGCGGGTCTATGCGCATGCTAGCGTTCACGACGAGCTGGTGGAGAGGCTGAGGGTCGGTGCGAAAAACCTGCCGGTCGGGCCGGGACTGGACCCGGACGCCGCGATCACGCCCCTTGTCTCGGAAACCCACAGGAAACGCGTCCTCGACCACATAAATGCGGCACATGCCGAGGGCGCGGTTCTCGTTACCGGCGAGCCCATGGATGGTAATGGCCGCCATGATGGTATCCTTCTCCCGACGATATTTGACCGCTGTACCGAAAACATGCGGATTTTCCGGGAGGAGATCTTCGGTCCGGTTCTGGGCGTGGCGCGATTTGAAACCCTTGATGAAGCGGTAGAAAGGGCCAATTCGAGCGCGTACGGCCTTGCGGCGGCCGTCTATTCCGAAAATGTCGACGAAACGATCCTGTTGGCGCGCCGCCTCAAGGCCGGAAATATCTACATCAATGCCCATGGCCTCGTGGACCCGGCGATGCCATTTGGCGGACTGGGAGCGTCCGGTTTCGGAAAGGACATGGGGCCGGAACAGCTCGACAGTTTCTTGTCCACGAAGAGCGTCTACACGCAACTTCGAAATTGAGGCCGAATGCCGGCAAACGGTGGTGAGGAGACACGGATGGAAAAGCCGCACCAGGTTGAGAACCGCAAGGAGCCGCCCCGTTTTTCGGACCATACAAGAGCCATCGCCAGCGAGGGTGCGGCGGGCTGGGCGATCGCGGATGCGGCGGCCGACGCCCTGGAAAGAGGCGAGGACGTCATAAGCCTGTGTCTTGGCGACACATCCTTCGATACACCGGGCAGGATCTGCGAGGCGGCAAATCAAAGTCTCCGCAACGGCCGGACGCACTATGCGCCTGTTCCGGGCACGCTGGACCTTCGCAAAAACGTCGCCGCCGCGCAAAAGCGGTTTGACGGGCAGGACTGGACCGCGGATCAGGCCGTGATTTTCGGCGGCGCCCAGAATGCGTTGTTCGCCGCGGTGATGACCGTGGCCGGGGCAGGGGACGAGGTGCTGTATCTGGAACCTTGGTACGCGACATATGAAGCGACAATCCGTGCCGGAGGCGCGATCGCCAAGCCGATCAAGCTTGCGCTGGAAACGGACGGCCAAAAGATCTCGGAAGAACTTCTTCTGGCCTCCATCGGGGAGAGCACGCGGGCGATCCTGCTCAACTCGCCCAACAATCCCGGCGGGTATGTTCTGGATCGGCAGGACCTCGAAGTCATTGCCAAGGTCGCCGACCGCTTCAATCTGTGGATCATCAGCGACGAGGTCTATCGCAGCACGGTCTTCGACGGCGTGTTCCTCTCGATTGCCTCCCTGCCGGGTGCCCGCGAACGCACGATCGTCGTAAACAGCCTTTCGAAATCTCATGCGATGACCGGTTGGCGGGTGGGCTGGACACTCGCGCCCCTGACGGCCGCGCAGCATCTCCAAAACCTGGCACAGTGCATGCTTTTCGGCTCTCCTACCTTCATCCAGGATGCGGCTGCGGTGGCATTGCAAGAAGCCGGGGATGAGGAAATGCGTTTCTTTGCCGGTGAGTTGTTGCGAAGGCGGGACATCATGTGTGCCCGGCTCTCCGATATGCCCCGCCTGAAGTTCACCCGTCCCGGTGGCGGCATGTTCTGCTTCGTCGACGTCAGCGCCACCGGGCTTTCCGGTACGGAATTTGCCGATGAACTGTTCAGGGCCGAAGGCCTGGCGGTCGTTCCGGGTGTCGCATTCGGGCCCAACATGAGCAACTTCATCCGGCTGTCGTTTTCCGGCTCCGACAATCTTGTCACCGAGGGGCTGAAACGACTTCACCGGTTTTGCGCCAGACTCTGACCTATTGGCCTCTGGGGCCGTTTGACGGCCAGACGTAATCGTCTCGCGTTGCTTGAGTGCGACCAGGCAAATCAAGCTGAAGCGGTGGATCGTGGCAACTGGAGCATCTGCTGCTCCGGCAACTGCCGTCCCGGGTTTACCCGGCGGCACTCCTGCTTCTGCGGCAGTTTTCTGCTCGCGCTGCCAGGTATCTTTGCCGCCCGTTCCTTTCGATGACCTTTTCACCTGACGGTTGCCCCGTGATCTCCAGAGGACGTGGAACGTCCGGCCAGAGCTACGATTCCTGTTGACTCCGCTATGCTCAGTATGATGGTATACCATAATATGGAATTCATATATGAGGGAGGAGCATGAAACAGCACCACGACACTGCACCGCGCGGCAATTTCGCGATTCATGGAATCCTGGCCGGCATCGCCTTGCTGGCGTCCGCTTTTGCGGCTCAGGCGCAGGATTGCACGCCCCGCATCGCCGATGAGCACCTGGTCAAGGCGGGCCATCTGCTCATGGCCACCAGCCCGACGCTGCCGCCGATGGCCTATGCCGACTCCGAAGGCAATCTGAAGGGTCTGCGCATCGAATTGGGCATCGAGATCGCCAAACGGCTTTGCCTGACGCCGGAGTACATCAGCATCGAATATGCGGCGATGGTGCCGGGATTGCAGGGCGGCCGCTGGGACCTGATCGACGCCGGCCTCTTTGTGACTCCGGCCCGTCGCAAGATCCTTCTGATGATCCCCTACGAGAACCTTGCCATTTCGATCTCGACCAATTCCGGGGACACCTCGGTCACCAAGCCCGAGGATCTGGCCGGCAAGACCGTCTCCACGGATATCGGCGGCTATGCCGAGGTGAAGATCAAGGAACTGAACGCCGAATTCAAGCAGCGCGGCCTGCCGGAAATGCGCATCAGCCTGTTCGACAACTACGCCACCGTCTATCAGGCACTCCGCGCCGGGCAGGCGGATGCCGCGGTCTCGATCGACCCGGTGGCCAAGCAGTATGACGACCGCGGTGAATTCACCCAGGCCATCGCAGGCATGTATCCGACGCCCGGTTCGCTGGCCATGGTGTCACCCGAGGTCGCCCAGGCCGTTTCCGATGCGTTGAAGGAAATGAAGGCCGACGGCACGTTTGATCGGCTGATGAGCCAGTATGGCGTCAATCCGGCCGACGGCGATCTGAGCTATCTGCCGATCGAGAACTGATCGGGGCGCAGCCCTTGCGCTCCCCCGATAGGCCCGGCCGCTTCCCGGCCGGGCGCGAGACGATCTTCTGTGCAAAAGGATGCATGTGGTGAAAGGCTGGAACTGGGAAGGCTTCTTCGAATACCTGACGAACTATTACCTCTTCGAAGGGGCGATGGTCACCCTTGGCCTGACGGTCTTTGCGATCAGTTCGGGCCTGGTTCTGGGTTTTTTCATCGCATTGATGCGGATGTCACGGCATCATTTCCTGTCGGCCCCCGCAAGCTTCTACATCTGGATCTTCCGTGGCACGCCGCTGCTGGTGCAGCTCATAATCATCTACACCGGCTTGCCGCAGCTCGGCATCCGCTTCACCGTCATTCAATCGACCTTGCTGGGCCTGGCGCTATGTGAGGCAGCCTATCTGGCCGAAATCATCCGGGCGGGCATTTCGGCGGTGCCCAAAGGGCAGGTCGCGGCCGCGCGTGCCATCGGCATGACCGAATCCCAGGTCATGCGTTATGTGATCGCCCCCCAGGCCATGCGGATTATCATTCCGCCGCTGGGCAACTCGGTCAACAGCGTCCTCAAGACCACCTCGATCGCCTCCATCATCTCGATGGAAGAGTTGCTGCGCCGTACGCAGGTGCTGATCCAGGAGAAGTTCCTCGTACTCGAGCTCTTCGTCGTGGCCGCGATCTACTACCTGATCATGACCACTGCCTGGGACCTGATCCAGCGCCGCATCGAGCGTCGCTTCGGCAAGGCCTATGGCCCGATGTCGGTCGGCAATCACTGAGGGAACCATCATGGCGGACAACAGACCCGTGATCGAGATGCAGTCGGTCAACAAATGGTACGGCCCGAACTTCCAGGTTCTGAAAGATTGCAGCCTGACCGTGAAGCGTGGCGAGGTGGTCGTTATCTGCGGCCCTTCCGGTTCGGGCAAGTCTACGCTGATCAAATGCGTCAACGGGCTGGAGCCGGTGGACAACGGCCGCATCACGGTGACCGGTACGGACGTCACCGACAGGAAAACCAGGCTGCCCGCCTTGCGTGCCAAGGTCGGGATGGTGTTCCAGCATTTCGAGCTGTTTCCCCACATGACCATTACCGAGAACCTTTGCATCGGGCAGGAGAAGGTTCTGGGACGCAGCCCGGCCGAAGCCAAGGCCAAGGCTGCGGCCCTGCTGGAACGGGTGGGACTGTCCGCCCATGCCGGGAAATACCCGGGCCAGCTCTCCGGCGGCCAGCAGCAGCGCGTCGCCATCGCCCGCGCTCTGGCGATGGACCCACAGGCCATGCTGTTTGACGAGCCCACCTCGGCGCTCGATCCCGAGATGATCAACGAGGTGCTCGATGTCATGGTCGCGCTGGCGCAGGAGGGCATGACCATGATGGTTGTCACCCATGAGATGGGTTTTGCCCGCAAGGTGGCGGACCGGATCGTCTTCATGGACCAGGGCGAGATCGTCGAGATCGGCGACCGCGGAACCTTCTTCGACAATCCGAAGACTGAACGCGCCCGTTCCTTCCTCTCGAAAATCCTGGTGCACTGAGGGCGGCGACATGATGCAACAGTCGATCAACCGGGTGCTGGCCCCGCGCGAGTTGCTGATCGGAGGCGGCGCGCGCCACCGGCTGGCGGGCCTGCTGAAATCGCTTGGTGTCTCCCGCCCGCTGCTGGTCACCGATCAAACGATGGTTACGGTCGGCCACGCGGCCGCAATCACCGAAGGCCTGGTGGCGGAGGGATTGAGCTTCGGCCTGTTTGCCGATGTGGTCGAGGACCCGACCGATGTTTCCGTCGCCGCGCTGGTGGTGCAGGCCCGCGAAGGCGGCCATGACGGTCTGGTCGCCCTTGGCGGCGGCAGCGCCATCGACACGGCCAAGGCGGCAGGCATCGTGCTTTCGACCGGCGAGCCGCTGAACGCGCTGAAGGTACCGCGTATCGTCGATCAAGACGTGTTGCCTCTGGTGGCCATTCCGACCACGGCCGGCACCGGGTCCGAGGTCACCCGTGCTGCGGTCGTCACCGACGTGGCGGCAAATGAGAAGATGCTCATCCTTGGCACGGCGGCGCTGCCCGCAGCCGCCATCGTCGACTACGAACTGACGCTGACCTGTCCTTTCCGGGTGACGGTGGATACCGGCATCGACGCTCTGACCCATGCGCTCGAAGCGCTGGTGAACCGCAACGCGAACGCGCATTCGGACGCCTTGGCGGTTTCGGGCCTGCAACTGATCGGAGCCCATCTGGAAACGGTGGCGCAAGAACCTGCCAACCGTGCTGCTCGTGAAGGAATGATGCTGGGCGCCACCCATGCCGGGCTGGCGGTATCGAACACCTCGACCGCCCTGATCCATGGCCTCAGCCGGCCGATCGGTGCCTTCTTCCACGTCCCGCATGGCATGTCCAATGCCATGGTTCTGCCGCTGGTCACGCAGTTTTCGCTGGCGCGGGCGCCGGGGAAATATGCCATGGCAGCGCGGGCGCTGGGCATTGTGCCGCCCTCCACGGGCGACACCGAGGCCGCCGCTGCACTGGTCCCGGCCTTTCAGGCGATGAACCGGCGACTGAAAGTGCCGACGCCGGAAGGCTTCGGCATCGACCGCGCCCGCTACATGGAATTAATCCCCGAGATGGCCCGTCAGGGGCTGGCCTCGGGAACGCCGAATAACAACCCGCGCCTGCCAACACCCGATGAAATGGCGCGCCTTTATGAACTGGCCTTCACCGGCGGGCTCGATCCTGCCCTCCCAGCCACCGCCTGATCCCATCTCCCGGGCCCGGTACAGGGCTCGGCCAGCACCTACTGTTGACGGAGCGTGTCATGTCCCTGGAAATCCGCAAGACCCTGTTGCAGGTCGAAACCACCTTGATCGAGGGCGGGCGTCCTGCTCGCCAGCCGCTGAGGTTGTTCTCGGCCTTCGCGGTGATTGCAAATCCGTGGGCCGGGCGCGGCTATGTCGAGGATTTGAAACCCGAAATCCACGCCGTCGCCCCGGAGCTCGGCAAACTGCTGACCGGTATGATCATCGACGCCGTCGGTTCGGGCGAGGCGGTCGAGGCCTACGGCAAAGCCGCCGTGGTGGGCCTGGACGGTGAACTCGAACATGCCAATGCGCTGATCCACACCCTCAGGTTCGGCAACCATTACCGCGGCGCGGTGGGGGCAAAATCCTATCTCGCCTTCACCAACACCCGGGGCCCGGCGAATGCGCCGATCATGATCCCCCTGATGGACAAGAACGATGAGGGACGCCGTTCGCATTATCTGACGATCCAGAGCGCAATTCCCGATGCCCCGGCCGCAAACGAGATCGTGGTGGCGCTCGGCGCCTCGGTTGGCGGGCGGCCGCATCACCGCATCGGTGATCGCTATCAGGACCTGAAGGATCTGGGTCAGGACGCGTCCAATCCGGCCGGTGTCTGAAAGGCGCAAGACGATGGAAGCCGGGGTTCAATCCCTTTCTCTGCCGGACTGCGTCGCCGCGGTCCGGGAAATCGGGCGGCGCCGGACACCGGCGGGCACCGCCTATACGATGGCCGGCGAAGGGGAGACGCTGGTGCTGATCCACGGGGTCGGCATGCGGCTCGAAGCCTGGGCGCCGCAGATCCTGCACCTGGCGAAAACCCGCAAGGTGATCGCCCTGGACATGCCCGGCCATGGGGAAAGCGTCGCCCTGCCGGTCGGCAGCGGGCTGAAGGATTTCGTTGCCTGGGTCGGCCGCACGCTGGAGGAACTGGGTGAAGCCCGCGTCAGTCTGGCAGGGCATTCGATGGGGGCGCTGATCGCCGGCGGCGCAGCCGCAAGCCTGCCGGACAGGATCGCCCGCGTGGCCTGCCTGAACGGCGTGTTTTGTCGTGAGCCGCAAGCCAAGCGTGCCGTGATGGAACGCGCCGCGGCCATCTGGACCGAGGGCGTCGACACCCTGGGCCCGATGCGGCGCTGGTTCGGCGAGGATGCGACCGGGATTGCCGCGCGCGATCTGGTGGTCCGCTGGCTTTCGGCGATGGACCGGCGTGCCTATGCGATAACCTATACTGCCTTTGCCACCGGCGACGAGACCTTTGCCGAGGCCTGGCCAAGAGTGACCGCGCCTGCACTGTTCCTGACCGCCGATGGAGACCCGAACTCGACCCCCGAGATGACACGGCACATGGCATCCCTGGCCCCTCGCGGCAGGGCCGTGGTGATCGAGGGGCATCGCCATATGGTGAACCTGACGGCACCGGACAAGGTGAATACCGAACTGGAGCGCTGGCTCTCCGAGCCGGTCTGATAAGAACGACGGCGACGCGGCCGGGCGGTCGCGCCGCACCACCCAGGGAGCAGGCCATGCAGCGTTTCCAATACTACATCGACGGCACCTTCTCGGATGGCGAGGCCCGGTTCGAAAGTCTCGATCCCGCGACCGGCACCCCCTGGGCCGAAATGCCCGAGGCCCGGGCGGCTGATGTCGAGCGCGCAGTGGCGGCGGCATACAGGGCCTTGCATGAGGGTGAATGGCCCCGTTTGACCGCCACGCAGCGGGGCAAGCTGCTGTCGCGGCTGGCCGATCTGATCGCGCAGAACGCGCAGCGGCTTGCCGAACTGGAAACCCGGGACACCGGCAAAATCATCCGCGAAACAGCAGCCCAGATCGCCTATGTGGCGGATTATTTCCGCTACTATGCCGGGTTGGCGGACAAGATCGAAGGCGCGCATCTGCCGATCGACAAGCCGGATATGGAAGTCTGGCTGCGCCGCGAACCGATCGGCGTCGTCGCCATGATCGTACCGTGGAACAGCCAGCTTTTCCTTTCGGCGGTCAAGCTGGGTCCGGCACTGGCGGCCGGCTGCACCATGGTGTTGAAAGCTTCGGAGGACGGGCCTGCGCCGCTCCTGGAATTCGCCCGCCTCGTGCATGAAGCCGGGTTCCCGCCCGGAGTGGTCAACATCATAACCGGTTTTGGCCCGACCTGCGGCAGCGTGCTGAGTTCGCACCCGAAAGTGGCGCATATCGCGTTTACCGGGGGACCGGCGACAGCACGCCATATCGTGCGCCACTCTGCGGAAAACCTTGCCTCGACCTCGCTGGAACTCGGGGGAAAATCACCCTTCATCGTCTTTGCCGATGCCGATCTCGACAGTGCCGCTAACGCGCAGGTGGCCGGAATTTTCGCCGCCTGCGGTCAGAGCTGCGTCGCGGGATCGAGACTGATCGTGGAACGCGGCGTCAAGGATGTCTTTTTGTCGAAGCTGAAGGCCAAGGCAGAAGCCATCCGCATCGGCGGCCCGCTGGACATGGCGACCGAGGTGGGCCCCTTGGCCACCCTTCGGCAGCGCGAGCATATCGACGCCCTGGTCGGCCGCGCCTTGCAATCCGGTGCGCGGCTGGTCTGCGGCGGGTCCGCACCCCGGCGGGAAGGATACTATTACCTGCCTACCATTCTGGATTGCGATGGAACCGACTCGCCCTCATTGGTCGAGGAATTCTTCGGTCCTGTTTTGTCGGTGGTATCTTTCGAAACCGAGGAGGAAGCCATCCGTATCGCCAATGACACCGAATTCGGACTGGCCTCGGGCGTCTTCACCCGTGATCTGGCGCGGGGCCATCGTTTGATCCGGCGCATCAGGGCAGGTGTGGTCTGGGTGAATACCTACCGCGCAGTTTCGCCCATAGCCCCGTTCGGCGGCTTCGGCATGTCGGGACACGGGCGTGAGGGCGGACTTGCGGCGGCGCTCGATTACACGCGCACCAAGACGGTCTGGGTGCGCACCTGTGACGATCCGTTCCCGGACCCCTTCGTGATGCGCTGATCCGGCACACCATTGAGAATATTGTGAAAACCGGGCAAGGGGATATGGTGTCCGGGCCCGGATTCCACAGCGCACCGGGCGCGGGAGAAGAGGACGGCGGAGCGGGAATGGATCAGGAAGGCGCAGCCACGGAGCTTCGGGTCGAACGGCCGGGCAAGACCTTGCGCGAACTCGCGCTCGGCAACCTGCGCGATGCGATTCTCCACGGCGTCTTCCGTCCCGGCGACCGGCTCGTCGAGCGCGATCTGGTGGAACGCATGGGCGTCAGCCGCACCATCGTGCGCGAAGCCCTGCGCCATCTCGAGTCCGAAGGACTGGTCAGCACGGAGGGCAGCAAGGGGCCGATCGTCGCGCGGCTCGATCTGGCTGTTGCCGAACAGATCTACGAGGTGCGCGGTGCGCTTGAGGCCATGGCCGCGCGGCTTTGCGCGGAAGCCGACGATCCGACCATCGTGCCGGAGCTGGAAGCCGCGCTGGCCGGGATCCGCGCCGGCTATGCCGCTCACGATCTGGCCGAGGTGCTGAACCAGACTTCGGAGTTTTACCGCATCCTGTTCGGCAAGGTGAATCGTGACGTCGCCTGGGATATCGTCAAGCTTCTGACGGTCAGGATCAACCATCTACGGTCGATGACGATCCAGACGGAGAACCGCAACGTCGAGGGACCGGCCCAGATGGCCCGTATCGTCGAAGCGATCCGCGACCGCGACGGTGAGCGGGCCGCCGCCGCCGCGCGAGATCATGTCCGCAGGGCCGCCTCTATCGCGCGTGAGGTCTTTCTGGCCAGCAGGGACGAGAGGATAGACTGACGCAGCCGCTCACGTTGCCGGATGTACGGTGTTAGCCGGCAGGAAGACGATGATGACCCTGTTTACCGGCCTTTCGGCCTTTTCCATCACTCCGACGGATGTGGTAGGACGCGTCGACGCGACCGCGCTTTCGGGTCTGCTCGAACGGATCAGCACAGCCGGCGTCAACTCGATCGGCCTCCTCGGCAGCACGGGCGGCTATGCCTTCCTGTCGCGTGAGGAGCGGCGACGTGCCGTCGAGATCGCCAGGGACAGCGTCGGCGGCAGGGTCCCTGTCATCGTCGGTGTCGGCGCGCTCCGCACGGATGAGGCGGAGACACTCGCCCGCGATGCAAGGACGGCAGGGGCGGACGGATTGCTGCTTGCGCCGATGTCCTACACACTGCTCAGGGAGGAGGAGGTGTTCCAACATATATCGGCGGTCGCCGGGGCCGGCGATCTGCCGCTTTGCATCTACAACAACCCCGGCACCACGCGCTTTGTTTTCAGCGAGGACCTGATTGCACGTCTGGCGCAGATGCCGAACATTGCAGCCATAAAGATGCCGTTGCCCGCCGATAACGACTTCCGCGGCGAGTTGGCACGACTGCGCGCCCATACACCGACGGACTTTGCCATTGGCTACAGCGGCGACTGGGGCGCGGCAGAATCGCTGTTGGCTGGTGGCGACGCCTGGTACAGCGTCATCGCCGGGCTTCTGCCGGCTCAGGCACGGGCGCTCGCAACCGCGGCCATGGCCGGGGACCGGCTTGAGGCGGAGCGACTCGACCGGGCGTTCCAGTCATTGTGGGATCTTTTTCGCGAGTTCGGCAGCTTCCGTGTCATGTACGCCCTCGCCGAGGCTCTCGGCCTGTGCCGGGCAATCCCGCCCCGTCCGATCCTGCCGCTCGATGCGGGCGCGGCGGCACGGGTCGAGGCAGCGCTTGAACATATCGGAGCCAACATCCGGCCTTGATCTCCCGGCGTCGCGGCAGGACCTATCAGGCCTCCTGATCGTCAGGCTTCGAAAGAAGGGCCAGATCGGAACGCAGGCGGTCCGGGTCGGGCAGGGTCGTTTCGATCGCCGCATGGACACGCATCCAGATCGGCACCGCTTCCACCAGCACGGCCCGGCCGGCAGCGGTCAAACGCAGCAGGCGGGCACGCCTGTCCAGCGGATCGGCCACCATCTCGACAAGGCCGCGGCGCTCCAGCGGCTTGAGATTGGCCGTCAACGTCGTCCTGTCCATGGCCAGCAGGGATGCCACGCTGCCAATGCTTGGCGGCGCTGGCCGGTTGAGCGACATGAGAAGTGAAAACTGCCCACTGGTGATGCCGGCCGGTTTCAGCTCGACGTCGAAGCGGCGTGCAAGCGCCCGCGCCGCTCTTTGCGCATGCAGGCAAAGGCAGGTGTCGCGCACCAGGAGCGTGGTTTGGTGGCCGGGTTTGTCAGGAGCATTCATTGGGAAGGTTGACAGTGTTGAATCTATTACGTTGATATCAACATAATCAAGGAGGCACAATCGGCATCGACGATCGCTTCCCGCGAGCGCTGGGCACGCACGCAACCCCCAATCAGAAGAGGAGATGACCATGAAGATTGTGACGAGCCTCAGCTTCCAGGGGCAGTGCCGCGAGGCATTCGAGTTCTACGCCAGGGTTCTGGGCGGAAAGATCACCGCTGCCATGGAGTATGCCGATGCGCCTCCCGGCATGCCGATCACCGACGAGAAGTACAAGACCTGGCTGATGCATTGCTGGCTCGAAGTCGGAGACCAGGCGCTCATGGGCGCCGACATGGATGCCCAATGGGCCCCCAATATCGACAAGCCCAAGAACGGTTTCGACGTCACCCTGCACACCGCGGACAAGGCCGAGGCCCAGCGCTGGTTCGACCAATTGTCCGAGGGGGGCAGGGCGGTCATGCCGTTCAGCGAAACCTTCTGGTCGCCCGGCTTCGGCTCGCTGGTCGACAGGTTCGGCGTTCCCTGGATGATCAACACCATACCTTCGAAAGACTGGAAGCCGCCGCAGGGCTGATCCTGTATTCAGGAAGTGCCGATAAAAATCCAACCGGATGTCGGCACCGGCGCTCCTGACGCGTCCTTGGGGCATCAACCACCGTCCGGCGGCCGAGCAGGGCGCCGGGCGGTACAGGGTAGCTCTGGAGTGTCCCCATGAACCATCCCTATCGCTGGGTAATCGTCGCGGCGGGCGGCCTGCTGGGCTGTGTCGCGATCGGCGCCATGTTCTCGCTGCCCGTCTTCCTGCGGCCGATGGCGCAGGCGACCGGCTGGTCGGTCACCGGCATATCCACGGCGATGACGATCGGCTTCCTCGCCATGGCCGCGGCCAGCATGGTGTGGGGCGGCCTCTCCGACAAGTTCGGGCCGCGCCCGGTGGTGCTGACAGGATCGGTGGTGCTGGCCGCGAGCCTGGCGCTCGCCAGCCGGGCGGGATCGCTGGTGGAATTCCAGCTCCTGTTCGGCCTTCTGGTAGGTGCCGCGACCGCCGCCGTCTTCGCGCCGATGATGGCCTGCGTGACCGGCTGGTTCGACACGCAGCGCGGTCTCGCCGTCTCGCTGGTCTCCGCCGGCATGGGTATGGCGCCGATGACCATGGCGCCGCTCGCGGCCTGGCTGGTGACGATGCATGACTGGCGCACCGCCATGCTGATCATCGCCGGCATCGCGGCCGTCCTGATGATCCCCGTAGCACTGCTCGTGCGCCGCCCGCCGGCGCTGGAGGGCGGGCAGGCCTCGACGGCAACCGACGAACCGCGATCGGACATGACGGTCGGACAGGCGGTGCGCTCGCCGCAGTTCATCACGCTGATGCTGGCAAACTTCTTCTGCTGCGCCACCCATTCCGGCCCGATCTTCCACACGGTGAGCTATGCGGTGACCTGCGGCATCCCGATGATCGCAGCCGTGTCGATCTACAGCGTCGAGGGGCTTGCCGGCATGTTCGGCCGCATCGGCTTCGGCCTTGCAGGCGACCGCTTCGGTGCGCAGCGCGTCCTCGTCATTGGTCTGCTGGCACAGGCCTTCGGCGTGCTCGCCTATGTGTTCGTCTCGACGCTCGGCCCCTTCTACGCAGTGGCGGCGCTTGTCGGCTTCATCTATGCCGGCACCATGCCGCTCTATGCCGTCATCATCCGCGAGAACTTTCCACTCAAGATGATGGGCACGATCATAGGCGGCTCGGCGATGGCCGGCAGCCTCGGCATGTCGACCGGCCCGCTGCTGGGCGGCCTCGTCTACGACCGGTTCGACTCTTACACCCTGATGTATATCGGCTCCTGGGGCATGGGGCTTGCGGCAATGCTGATCCTGATGACGTTCCGGCCATTCCCCGAAAGGCAGAAAGATGAGGTGATGGCCGGAGCTCCAAAGGCAGCAGTGTCCTGACGAGTACGATCCTTTGGGGGCGGATGATCGCCCCCTATCGCCAGACCCCGGCGCATCGCCCGATGCCTTTACGAGCCAGCCAACACCGACCCCAGCTTCAAGGTTTCGGCGACGAGCAATTCCAGATCCTCGGGGCGCGTCCGGTGGTTGCAGATGGCCGCGCGCAGGCAGTGCTGGCCGCCGATGACCGTGTCGGACAGCGCGGCCACGCCGGTTTCCTGAAGCCTGATCATGATTTCGGTGTCCAGCGCCTTCAATTCCTGTTCTGTGAGGCCGGCAGGCGCATAGCGGAAGCAGACGATGTTCAATTCCGGCTCCGCCATCAGTTCGAGGGGCACGTTGTCGCGAATGAGATCGGCAAGGTGACGGGCCTGGGCAATGTTCTGGTCGATGAGCCGGCCGAACTTCGCGGTGCCATGCTCCATCAGGGCCATCCAGACCTTCAGCGCCCCGAAGCCCCGGCTGGTCTGGAGCCCGTATTCGTGCAGCCATTCGCCCGAGGCCAGCCCGCGCGCGGTGCCCTTGAGATATTCGGGCGAAACCGCGAAGGCTTGGCGATGCGCCTTGCGATCCCGCACGAGGACGCATCCGACCTCGAAGGGCGCATGCAGCCATTTGTGCGGATCGAGCGCAACGGAATCGGCGCGCTCGATCCCCTTGACCCGCCATGCGTTGTCGTGGGCAACAGAAACCAGCGCCCCGATACAGCCGTCGACGTGGAACCACATGCCTTCCTCGGCAGCGAAGTCGGCAAGCGCATTCAAGTCGTCAACGGAACCGGTGTTCACGGTCCCGGCCGTGCCGATGATGCAGGCAGGCTGGAAACCGGCCTCCCGGTCCTCATGAACGGCCGTTCGAAGGGCTCCGAGGTCGATGCGGAAGGCGGCATCGGTCGGAATGCGGCGCAGTGCCCTGTTGCCGAGGCCGAGGGTCTCGACCGCCTTGCGGTGGCAGGAATGAACTTGGTCGGAAGCATAGAAGCGAAGCGGCCGCTCCAGCGCACCCACTCCTTCCTCGCGCAGGTCGATCCCGGCCATGGCATTGCGGGCCACGGTGAGGCCAACGAGGTTGGCTACCGAGCCGCCATTGACCAGCGTGCCGCTCGCCGTCGGCGGCAGGCCGATCATGTCGCGAAGCCAGCCGACCACCTGCTGATCGACGAGCGCGGCGGCATGACTGCCGCCGCCAAGGTTGGATCCTTGCACGGCGGCGAGAAAATCGGCGAGCGCGCCGGTAAAATTGCCGGCTCCCATGTACCACGACCAGAAGCGCGGATGGACGTTGCCCATCGGATAGGCAAGCACGGTGCGTCGAACGATCTCGTATACCTCGTCCAGCGGCATGGGGCTCCAGGGCGGCGCCCCATGGAAAGCCGTCTCGACTTCCTCCGGCATCGGCCGCCATACCGGCCGGTCGCGCACGGTGCGTACATGCTCCACCGCATCATCCATCATCCGGTGGGCCAGTTCCGCCACGCGCGACCAGTCGACCGGATCGAGCGTTTCGGTGGGGTTCATGGCCGACGGATCCATCTTGCGGGCGACAAGATTCGCCATGACGGCCTCCCGCTCAGGCTGCGGCCAGCTGAAAGCCGGGCGTGGAGAGCGAAAGGGCCAGTTCCTCCTCGTCCATGTCGGCCGGGATCGTCTCGAACAGCGGCGTGGAGAGATAGCGCTCGCCCGTGTCGGGCAGCATGCACAGGATGACGGAGCCAGCCGGTGCGTTCTCCGCCACCTGCCGCGCGACGCCGAAGCTCGCGCCGCCCGAGATGCCGGTGAAGAGCCCTTCCTTCTGCGCAAGCATCCTGGTCCATTCCATGGCTTCCGGACCTGATATCGGCCGCACCTCATCATAGTACTTCCTGTCGATCGCTTCCTGCAGCACGTCGGGGATGAAGTCCGGCGTCCAGCCCTGGATCGGATGCGGCTCGAAGGCCGGATGGCTCACAGCCGGCTGGCCCTGCGCACCGCGCTGCTGGGCGTGGCCGCTGCCGATGAGCTGGGCATTGGCCGGCTCGGCAAGCACGATCTTCGTCTCCGGGCGCTCGCGGCGCAGGACGCGCGACACGCCCACCACCGTGCCGCCGGTGCCATAGCCGGTGACGAACCAGTCAAACCGCGAGCCCGCGAAGTCGTTGACGATCTCGCGCGCGGTCGTCGCCTCGTGGATTGCGGCATTGGCCTTCGTCTCGAACTGGCGGGCAAGGAACCAGCCGTTCTTCTCGGCAAGCTCGACCGCCTTCAGATACATGCCGAAGCCCTTTTCCATGCGCGGCGTAAGCACGACCTTGGCACCGAGCATGCGCATCAGCCGCCGGCGTTCGACAGAGAAGCTGTCCGCCATGGTGACGACCAGCGGATAGCCCTTCTGGGCGCAGACCATGGCCAGCCCGATGCCGGTGTTGCCGCTGGTCGCCTCGACCACGGTCTGGCCGGGCTTGAGTGCGCCGCTCCTCTCGGCGTCCTCGATGATGGCGACGGCCAGCCGGTCCTTGACCGAGGATGCGGGATTGAAGAACTCGGCCTTGACGTAGATCGTCCGGCCGTCGACGCCGAGATTGTTGATGCGGATCGTCGGCGTGTCGCCGATCGTCTCCACCACGCTGTCGAACAGCCGTCCGCGGCCGCTCGTGGTCCTCGAAGCTTCCTTCATTGACATGTCGTCCTCCCTGGATGCGGCGCTCGCGACCGTCGGGCTCGGCGTCGATTGAGATTTTGCGATTGCAGGACCGATGCTAGAATGCGCGCTGGCGCCGCGGCGTGGGAGCCGGCGTTGGAGCGAGCATGGAATCGGATCGTTCCGCTTCAAAGCCGTCGGTGGCGGCGGTTGAACTGCGGCTGCTCGGGCCGTTGAGGGTGTTGCGCGCCGGCGTGGCGGCACCATTGCCCCCGTCTCGGAAAATCCGCCTGCTGGTCGCCTATCTGGCGTTAGCGTCGCACCCCGTATCGCGCGAGCGCCTCTGCGAACTCTTGTGGCAGGCGCCAAACGACCCGCGTGGCGAACTCAGATGGTGCCTGACCAAGCTGCGTGCGCTTCTCGATGAGCCCGGGCGGTTGCGGGTGATCACCGATGAGGGCCGGGTGGCTCTCGACCTGCGCGATTGCGACGTTGATGCGCTCAGGGTTCTTTCGCTGTCAAAAAATGGGATCGGACAGCTCTCCGATGACGAGTTGGAGAGTTTGTCCGCCGCTTTCACAGGTGACCTGCTCGACGGTCTCGACGTCAACGGCAGTCCCGATCTCCAGCATTGGTTGACCTCGAGGCGCAGCGAATTTCGCTTGATCCAGGCAGAGATCGTCGTCGAGATCGGCCGCCGGTCGACACCGGGGACGTCGAAGGGACTTGCCGCAGCGAGGAACTGGCTGGAATGCGCGCCGTTCGACATCGAGGGCAACCGGCGTTTTCTGACGGAGCTCTTCCATCGGCACATGATCGAGGAGGGCGATCGTTACGTCGACGCAGCCGCGCGCAGCTTCGCATCGGAGGGCATCGACTTCGCTCCGGTGCGGGCCGCATGGGCCGCGATGCGGGCCGCCTCGACCGCACCGGCAGCAGCGGCATCAGGAGCTTTTGCCGACGCTGGACATGCCGTTTCGCGGCGCGCCTCCATCGCCGTCATGCCATTCACCGAGCTCGGCCGCGGCACGGGAAGACGCAGTGTGCTGGGGAATGCGCTGACCCACGACATCATCAGCAGGCTGGCGCGATTGCGCAGCCTGTTCGTCATTGCACGGGGCTCGGTCTTCGCCATCGCCGATGAGGCGCTCAGCGTGCGCGAGATCGGCGAGCGGCTCGCTGTCGACTACATCGCCAACGGCTATGTGCAACGCAGTGCCGACAAGACCATCGTGACCGTGGAGGTTGCCGAGGCCGCCACTTCCCACGTCCTGTGGGCAGACAAGCTGGAGGCGGATGCGGTCGCCCACCTGCCGGTGCTCGATCACCTATGCGACGGCATCGTCTCGTCGATTGCGGCGGAGATCGAGACGGCCGAACGCAATCGCGCCCTCTTGAAGCCAGCGGACTCGCTCGATGCGTGGGAGTGTTTTCATCGTGGCCTGTGGCACATGTACAATTTCACGGCCGAAGAAAACGCGCGGGCCGCCGATTTTTTCCGGCAATCCGCCAAACTCGATCCAACTTTTTCGCGCGCTTACGCCGGTCTGTCTTTCACGCATTGGCAGAACGCCTTCCAGCGCTGGGAAGATCGGAACGCCCAGACAAAGCAGGCGCTGGAGGCGGCGGGCCACAGCCTGCAAGCCGACAGCCTGAACCCCAGCGCGCACTGGGCGATGGGACGTGCGCTCTGGCTCTGCGGGGAGGCGACCGAGGCTGTCCATGCACTGGAGCAATCCGTCGAACTCAGCCCGAACTTCGCGCTGGGGCATTATTCCGTCGCATTCATTCACTCCCAGAACGGTGATCCCGATGCGGCAATCGCCTCGTCGGACCATTCCCGCCTGCTCAGCCCCTGCGACCCGCTGCTGTTCGGCATGCTTGGTGCACGCGCCATGGCGCTGGTACGCCTGGGCAGGTTCGAGGAGGCTGCCGAATGGGGCATGAGAGCCGCGTCACGCCCAAACGCGCATGTGCATATACTGGCCATCGCGGCCCACTGTCTCGCCCTCGCCGGAGATATTGACGGAGCGCGCAGTCACGTGACGCGGATCAGGCGGCAGATCCCGGATTACGACGTGACGCACTTCCTTGATACATTCCGCTTCGACAAGGACATACAGTCCCTCTACAGGGGTGCGGCCCGACGGATCGGCCTCGCAGGGTCCTGAACTTCCTGTCCTTAGACATAGCGCAGCACGATGGCGATACTCAGTCCGATGAGGATGACACCGCTCGCCCTCGAAACCCAGGCAAGGGATCCTTTCGACGAGATTTGCGGCGAAGCAACGGATGCGATTCCGACCGAGGCGAGATCGGCGATCGAGAACGCGCCGTTGACGATGACGCCAAGTACCAGGAACTGCAGCCAACTGGGGAGCGCCGCTTCCGGGTTCACGAACTGCGGAAGGAACGTCAGGAAGAACAGCGCGGTTTTCGGATTGAGGACCTCCACGATGATGCTGTCCCGCAGCACCCTTGGGTGCGGGGCAGGGGTCTCTGCTCCATCCTGACGCTTCGGGGAAAACACCATCTTGCTGCCCAGCCACAACATATAGAGCGCGCCGGCAAATCTGATGGCGGAGTAGAGAACCGGTGCATGATGGAGAAGCGCGGCCAGCCCGGCAGTCGCTGCCATGATATGCACATAGCAGCCAAGATGGACGCCAAGAGCGGCCATGAGGCCGGCCCTGTGACCATAGGCCAGCGTCTGTGCCGACATATAGAGGATGGCCGGTCCAGGCATGCAGGCGAAAGTCATCGTTGCAAGAGCAAAAGGAATCCAGGCTTCAAACGACAAGGTGACAGATCCCGTCTTTCGAGGGGATCAAGTCAATCAGCCTTCATTGATCATGAGAAACGATTTATTATCATGATATTCAGTGCGTCATGAGGTAAATCGATGTTCGATATCCCGTTGCTTCGCACCTTCGAGGCAGTTGCGAACCTTTCGAGTTTCACCAAGGCCGGTCAGCAGCTGAACCTGACCCAATCCGCGGTCAGCGCTCATGTCCGCAGGCTTGAAGATCAGGCCGGATGCACCTTGTTCGAACGCAACACTCGAACGGTGGCTCTCACGCCGCAGGGGCAGGCGCTGCTCGGTTATGCGCGGGCAATCCTGCGCCTGAGCGAGGATGCCCGGAGCCTCATGAAAGGAAGCAGCAGCGCGTTCAACTTGAGGATCGGCGCGTCGGACGATTTAACGAGCACTTGGCTGCCGTCGGTCCTGAAGAAATTTCACGACGCGCGCGCGAGCAGGACACTGGAGATTCACATCTCGAACACCACGCTGCTGCTGGAGAGCATGGAGCGGGGAGAACTCGACTTGATAGTCGGGTGCAGATGCAGGGGGGAGCAGGCCGGCACGCATCTGTGGAGCGAACCGCTGGTATGGGCGTTCGGAAAATATCCGCTGGATCTCAGTGGCCCCATCCCCCTGGCCGTATTTCCCGAGCCCTGTCCCTATCGGGACGCAGCGCTTGCAGCGCTCGCGGCCATGAACCGCGCCTGGCAGATAACGACCGTCAGTCCCAGCCTCGGCAGCTTGACGGCAATGGCTGCGGCCGGGCTTGCCGTAACACCGCTCAACTCCAGCTCGGTTGCCCCATCGCTCTATTCTTCGGAGGTAAATCGTCAACTGCCGCCGCTGCCTGCCGTAGACTTTGTGGCCCATGTCCGGCCCGGCCTCTCAGAAGAAACCGCTCTCCATACGCGTTCGGTCATCGACTGGATCACGACCCACAGGCCCAGAGCCGATCTGGGACGCAGAGGTGAGGGGAAGATATAAGAACACCAGTGTTGAAGATGAGAACGCCTGACAGGGAGGCGATCCGCTCTCGCTCTTGTCCGGGAGCAGTCGGGTGCCGGCCAATTCGGGGTCATGTTCGGGTCAAGCCCATGGAAGTGAGAAGGTCTTGACGTTGGTGAAGGACTTCATGGCTTCGATGACGCCTTCCTTGTAGCCGTTGCCTGAGTCCTTGATGCCGCCGAAGGGGCTCATCTCGATGCGGTAGCCCGGCACTTCCCAGATGTTGACGGTGCCGACCCTGAGGCCGGCGATGTATTTTTGCATGCGCCGGAAATCGTTGGTGCACACGCCCGACGACAGGCCGAAGGCGGTGGAGTTGGACAAAGCGATCAGGTCGTCGTCATTGTCGGGGGCGCGGATGATCGGCACGATCGGCCCGAACGTCTCCTCCATGACCAGTTCCGAACCGTGCGGCACGCGGTCGACCACGATGGGGGGAAGCAGCGCCCCCTTGCGGCCGGGATCGTAGAGCACTTCCGCACCCTGTTCGGCCGCCATGTGGACGCGCTTCTCGAACAGGGCGGCGGCCTGTTCGTGCACCACGGTGCCGAGGTCGGTCGACCGGTCCATCGGGTCGCCGAAGCGGATCTTCTTCGCCCGCTCCAGCACCAGGGGCACGAAGCGGTCGGCCACCTTCTCCTGGACCAGGATGCGCTTGACGGCGGTGCAGCGCTGGCCCGAATTCCTGGTGGCGCCGGCGACCGCCAGATCGGCGGCCCTGGCGAGGTCCTCGTCGGACAGGTCGTTGAGGATGATGAGCGGGTCGTTGCCGCCCAGCTCCAGCACCTGGCGCCTGTAGCCGGCCTTCGAGGCGATCAGCTTGCCCACCGGCACGCCGCCGGTGAAGGTGATCAGGTCGATGTTGGGATTGGTGATCATCTCGTCGCCGATGTCGGCGGGCCAGCCGGTGACCACCGACAGCATCTGCGGCGGCAGGCCGGCCTCGTAGAGGATGTCGGCCAGCACCAGCGCCGTCATCGGGGTCAGCTCGGTCGGCTTGACCACCACGCAATTGTTGGTGGCGATGGCCGGCGCCACCTTGTGCGAGACCATGTTGAGGGGATGGTTGAAGGGGGTGATGGCCGAGATGGCGTTGAGCGGCTCGCGCAGGGTGAAGATCTTGCGCTGCTTGCCATGCGGGGTGAGGTCGCACGAGAAGATCTCGCCGTCGTCGCGGATGCACATCTGGCCGGCCAGCGTGAACACGTCATAGGCGCGGCCGACCTCGTAGAGCGAGTCGGCCTTGGAGATGCCGAGCTCCAGCGTCACCAGGTCGGAGATCTCCTCCTTGCGCGCGGCCAGCGCCTCGGCCGTGCGAAACAGGATCTGCTGGCGCTCGTAGCGGGTGAGCTTCGACGTATAGCCGGCGGCGATGTCGAAGGCGCGCCGCGCATGTTCGGCGCCGCCGGCCGGCACCGTGCCGATGACGGTGTCGTTCCACGGATAGCGCACCTCGACGACGCCGTCGGCATCGACCTTCTCGCCGGCGATGCGCATCGGCTCGTGGCGGAGCTTGAGGGAAGTCTCGGGCTTGTTCATATCTGGCTCCTTCACCCTTCCCGCTTGATGGGGAGGGACGGCGCATCGGCGCCGGGGTGGGGTTGGAAGGCCAGGCAGGGCCCTTCCGCCCCGCCGGCCCGGTTGGCGATCCTCCCCATGAAGGGGAGGATGAAAGTGTCATCCCACCTGCGCTGCCGCCAGCACCGCATAGTAGAAGGCGTCGAAGTTGCGCAGCGCCGGCGCGCCCGGCTGGTCGGGCAGCACGCGGTTGGTGATGAAGGGCACTTCCTGCTCGGTCAGCCCGCCATGCGAGCGCAGCGGCTCGTCGAGCGCGGCAAGGTCATGGCGGTGCGCGCTGGTGCCGATGGTCTTGTTCTCGCCCGACACCATGACGATGTCGCCGATGCGGTCCTCGGGCAGCTCGAAGCGGGCGCAGCCCTCCTCGCGGCCGAGCACCAGCGTGATGCCCTCGACCTGGCGCAGCCTGTCCATCACTGCCGCGCGGTCGGCGCCTTGCGGCAGGTAGGCGGTGGCGAAGGAGCCGAGCGCCCCGTGATGCACCACATAGGGATCGGTGATCGGCAGGATGACGCGGGCCGCGTCCTTGCCCAGCCATTCGTCGAGCAGGTCCTGCACATAGACCACGTTGGGGGAGCCGTCGGCATGGTGCTTGGGCTTCATGCCGTGGTCGGCGGTGACCACGATGGCCGCGCCCAGCGCATCGAGTTCGGCCAGGTATTTGTCGAACATCTCGTAGAAGTCGTTGGCCTGCTTCACGCCCGGCGCGTATTTGTGCTGCACATAGTCGGTGGTGGTCAGGTACATGACATCCGGCCGGAATTCCTTGAGCAGCTTGACGCCGGCGGCGAAGACGAACTCCGACAGCTCGGCCGAATAGACCTCCGGCACCGGGCGTCCCAGCCATTTGGAGGCATTGTCGATGCCGTGCTGTGCCTTTGTCGTGGTGGCCGACTTCTCCGAGGAGAAGCACACGGCGCGGCCGTCGTCGAACTTCAGCCCGTGGCCCAGCAGCGCGCGCAGCTTGTCCTTGGCCGTCACCACCGCCACCCTGGCCCCGGCGTCGTAGAAGGCTTGGAAGACGGTCGGGGCGCGCAGGAACTTCGGATCGTTCATCATCACCTCCTCGCCCGTCTGGGGGTTGTAGAGGTAGTTGCCGCAGATGCCGTGCACGGCCGGCGGCCGCCCGGTGGCGATCGACAGGTTGTTGGGGTTGGTGAAGGAGGGGATCACCGAATGGGCGGTGCGCACCGTGCCCCTGGCCTTGATCTTCTCAAGCGCCGGCATCAGCCCCGCCGCAATCGCCGCGTCCAGATAGGCCGGCTCGCAGCCGTCAAGGCAGATCGCAATCGCAGGCACACGCGGCCACGCATAAGTCCGGCCATTCGCGGCAACAGAAACAGGAGTGTGCTGGTTCATCAGAGGAGGTCCTTCCTGCCTTCGAGGAGAGTCATCTTCTGTTTGAACCAGCCATACCTATTTGCCAAATCGCAATTTTGAATTTGAACGATTGATGAAAGCTATGGATCAGACGAGTGCTGCGCGTTGAGCAACTCCGCCTCGGGCAACACGCTGCGCATGAAGGCCTCGATCTTCGGCGACTCGCGGCGTTCCTGCAGACAAGCCAGCCTGTATTCCGTGCGCACCTCGACGTCGGCAATCCGTATCGTCGTCAATCGCGGGTGGGCGACGAACTCGAAATCAGCGACAACGCCGATACCAAGCCCACGCTCGACCGCCTTCCATATGCCTTCGCGGCTGCCGATCTCGAGGAAAGGTGTGATGGTCGTGCCGGTGGCGGCGGCCCCTCTCTCAAGGGCCCTCCGCGTGGTGGAGCCAGTTTCACGCAAAATGAGCGGCTGGTCGGCCAGTTCGGCCATTTCGACGCTTTCGCGGCCATTCCAGGCATGATCGGCATTGACGAAGACCACTACCTCATGGGAGCTGAATGGCACCGACAGCACGCGCGGATCGTCGACGATGTGAGCGAGGATGGCGACATCGGCCTCGAGCTCCAGAATCCGTTGTAGCGTCTGGTCGGAGTTGCCGAGCAGCATGCTGACCTTGATGGCCGGGTAGGCGGCCAGGAAGCGTGCCACCATTTCCGTGGCATGGAAGGGACCGACAGCGGCGATCCGTAGCTGGCCCATCGTCAGACGGCCGCTGCTCAGGAGCAGTTCGTCGGCTTCCTCATGTAGCTTCATCAGCCGGCGGCTGATGTCGAACAGCGCGGCACCCGTCTCGGTCAACTCGACACGCCGCCCGCGTCGGACCAGGAGTTCGACCCCGTAACGTTCCTCCAGTTCCTTGACCTGGGTGGTGACAGTCGGCTGGCTGATGTGCAGCGCCTGCGCGGCGGCGGTGAAGCCGCGATGTTCGGCGACTGCATGGAAGGAACGAAGATGGGAAAATACTATAGCCATTATCTATGATAAGCTCTGGAAATATGTATTAGTCAATAGACGGCAAAGCGGCCACGCTGTGAGCATCAGGAAACTCAGCGCAGGTAGCAGCCGTGTGGTCTTATCGTAATCCCGTCGATGTCTGGTTCGGACAGGGCAGTTTTGCAAAGCTGGGCGAACTCCTGGGTGGACGCAGCTATGCGCTCGTCACCTATGGCGAGCCGGCTTTCCACAAGCTCGGGGCGGAACTCGAACGTAAGGGCGGCAAGCCGCTGCTGGTGGTCGACGATATCGCTCCCAATCCCGACATCAGCCATTTGGAGCAGCAGACAGCGCGCTTCCGCGACCTGTCAGCGGCACCTGAGGTAATCGTGGCGCTGGGCGGCGGTTCGGTGATCGACTCGGCCAAGGCGTTCGCAGCCGCCCGCGGCGAATTCGGCGTGGTGGACGCCTATCTGAAGAAGCGTTCTGGCGCCGGCACCCTCGATCCCTGGCCGCTGATCGCGGTGCCGACCACGGCAGGCACCGGCAGCGAGGTGACCTGTTGGGGAACGGTATGGGACAACGCCAACGGGCTCAAATATTCTCTCGCCCATCCCGGCCTCTATCCGCGGCAGGCGCTGGTCGATCCCGAGCTGATGCTCGGCAAGCCACTGGCGCTGACCGTGCAGACCGGGCTCGATGCCTTGTCGCATTCGCTCGAAAGCCTGTGGAACCGCAATGCCAATCCTGTCTCGATGGCGCATGCCGTAGCCGCGGCCCGGGGTGTTCTGTCCACTCTGCCGGCGCTGGTCGGCGACCTCGGCAATCTGCAATTGCGCGAACGCATGGCGCGCGCCGCCACGCTTGCCGGTTTCGCCTTTTCCAATACCAAGACCGCGATCGCTCATTCCCTCTCCTATCCGATCACCTTGCGGTATGGCGTGCCGCACGGCATCGCTTGTTCGTTCACATTGCCGATGATCATCCGCTCGGTCGCCGACCGGGGAGGAATTTGCGAGGAAGCATTGCGGTCGATCTTCGGTTGCGAGGCACAGGGAGCGGCCGAGCGGCTCGAGACAACTCTCAACAAGCTGGGAGTGGCCACAGACCATCATGCCTATGGCATCGAACTCGCCGAATGGCGCGCTCTGATCGAGGCTGCCTTTGCCGGCGAGCGTGGACAGAATTTCATCGGCTCGCGCGAGGAACTGCTGGCGGCAGCCGGAATGGAGGCAAAAGCATCGGCCGCATAAGCGGTCCAGCACACAAAGCGTACTGTCGAACTTTCATCATGGAGGAGAAGATGAAATCGTTGAAACAGCTTTCCATTGCGCTGCTTGGCGCAAGCGTGTTGTCCACCATTGCTGCTGCCGCCCTGGCGCAGGACTGCAAGGACCCAGGCCAGCTCGTATTCTCGATCATTCCGACCGAGGAAACGACCCAGGAACTGGATATCTATCAGCCCCTGCTCAAGGCCTTGAAAGAAAAGACCGGCAAGAGCGTGGAATTCTTCATGCCGACCTCCTATGCTTCCGTCATCGAGGGCATGGTTAACGGATGGGTCCATGTCGGCGTGCACGGGCCCAACTCTTATGTGCTGGCCCGCGAAAAGGACCCGACGCTGGAGGTCTTCGCCACCTACACCAAGGCCAAGGGGCACTTCCAGGAAGAAGGGCCGGGCTACAGGGCGGTTCTGGTCGTCAAGGCCGACAGCAAGTTCGAAAATCTGGACTCCCTGAAGGGGACCGTGACCGGCCTCGCCGATCCGGCCAGCACCTCCGGCAACCTGATGCCCCGCATGGTGTTTGGCGATGAGATCGGCACCGGGCCGGAACTGGAGAAGTACTTCTCCAAGGTCGTCTATACGGGCGGCCACGATCAGTCTGCACTGGCAGTCAAGGAGGGGCGCGTCGACAGCGCCTTCGTCGCAACCCACCGTCTCGACAATGTCATCGACCGCGGCCTTGCTGCCGAGGCCGACTATCGCGTGCTGTGGCAGTCAGGCATCATCCCGCAGGACCCGATGGTCTATCGGTCGGACCTGTGCGAACCGATCAAACAGGCCATCCGCGAGGCCTTCCTTACCCTGCATGAGAATCCGGAAGCGAAGTCGTTCTTTGAGGGCATAAACTCGACGAAGTTCGTGGCCATGCAGGATTCGGACTACGACATCATCCGCAAACTGGTGGCGGCCGAAAAGGCGGCAGAAGGCCAGTGAGACATGAAACCGGTATCGTGGGTGGAAGCGTGCCGTGCGCTTCTGCCCGTGAAGGGGAGGTTGCCATGCCCGTCCTCGAAGTCCGGAACCTGAAAGTGCGGTATGCGGCAACCGGCCCGCAGATCCTCAAGGGTGTCGAATTTGCCGTTGATGATTCGGATTTCTGCGCCGTCATTGGCCCGAGCGGAGCCGGCAAGTCGACGCTGATCCGCTGCATCAATCGCCTGGTGGAACCCAGCGAGGGCGAGATCATCCTTTTTGGGCAACATGTCTGCCGGTTGGCCGGAGGCGACCTGCGCAGGCTGCGGCGACGTATCGGCATGATTTTCCAGGAGTTCAATCTGGTCAACCGCATGTCGGTTATGGACAACGTCCTGTCGGGACGGCTTGGCTACACGGGCGCATGGCGCAGCCTGTTCAAGGCGTTTCCACGCGAGGACATCGAACGCGCCCTCCATCTTCTGGAGCGCGTGGGTCTGCAGGATCATGTGGACAAGCGCGCCGACGAACTGTCGGGCGGCCAGCGCCAGCGCGTCGGCATCGCCCGGGCCCTGATGCAGCAGCCCGAGATTCTCCTGCTAGACGAGCCCACTTCGGCGCTCGATCCAAAGATTTCTCGCAGCGTGATGGCACTGATCAAGGAACTGGCCGAGGAATTCAAGGTGCCGGTCCTGTGCAACATCCATGATGTGCAACTGGCCCTCGAAAGCTGCAACCGCATCATCGGCATGCAGGACGGCTACAAGAAGTTCGATGGTCCTTCCAGAGACATGCGCAAGGAAGACCTCGACGCCATCTATGCCATGGAGGTGCTGTGATGAGCACCGCTACAGCACCCATGCCCGATCGCGGCTTCGACGCCTGGCTGGCGCATGGGCGCAGCCGCCGCTTCAAGAACCGGGCGATCCTCGTTCTGTCCCTGGCCGTCCTGGCATGGTGCTTCCATGACACGGTCATGTTCGACACGGACTGGACGCGCATGGGCGGCGCGCTCGGCGTCGTCGGCACGCTGGAGCGCTTTCTGTGGCTCGACTGGTCGCTGGCGCCCTCCCTGGTGGTTCCGGCATTGGAAACGCTGATGATGGCGACGCTCGGGACACTGCTCGGCTGTGTACTGTCTTTGCCTGTTGCGTGGTTTGGTGCGGCCAACGTCACGCCCAGCAGATATGTATTCTACCCGCTCGGCCGCTTCCTGATGGTCTTGTCGCGCTCCATCCACGAAATCATCTGGGCGCTGCTCTTCGTCGGGGCGGTCGGTCTCGGCGCCTTGCCGGGTATACTGGCGGTGGCCATGCGGTCCATCGGATTCATTTCCAAGATCACCGCCGAGGCCATAGAGAATATTGATCCCAAGCCGGTGGAAGCCATCCGGGCCGTGGGCGGTAACCAGTTCCAGGTGATGTATTACGGCATCGTGCCGCAAATCCTGCCGGTGATCATCGGCACCATCATCTTCGAATGGGACATCAATATCCGCCGCTCGGCGATCATGGGTCTGGTCGGCGCCGGCGGGCTTGGCCTCGTCTTCTTTCGCCAGATGGCGATGTTCAACTATGGCGGCGTCACGCTGGTAGTACTGGCGGTGCTGGTGCTGATCGCCTTTGGTGAGGTGGTATCCCACTATGCCCGCAAGGCAGTGATTTAGGAGAGAGCGATGACGCTTGCTTCATCGGAGCCGATGCGGCTTTCAGGCCGGAAATGGTCTCGTTACCGGCACCCGGAATCGACACTACGCCTTGCCGCGCTGCTGGCGGTGCTGACCTTCCTTTTCTGGTCGGTCCGCTTCCTCAACATCGATGTGGTGCGCATCTTCGGCGCATTTCCCCGTCTGGCCGACATTCTTGCCACCCGCTATTTCCCACCGGACCTCAACTATGTGTCCGATGCCGGTTTCCTGCGCTCGGTGTTGCGCACGCTGGAAATGTCCCTGCTGGGCGGCGTCTTCGGAGTGCTGGTCTCGATTCCTCTGGCCTGGATGGCGGCCCGCAACATCACATTCAGCCGTGCCATCGCCTATCCGTTCGGTCGCTTCGCCATCATGGGCAGCAGGTCGATCCACGAGACGATCTGGACCATCCTGTTCGTCACCATTCTCGGTTTCGGTATGCTGGCCGGCACCTTGGCGCTGACGGTCTTTTGCATCGGCTTTGCCGGAAAGCTGTTTTCCGACGAGCTGGAAGCGATC